>Ga0247738_10000023_pt1 | contig 179432 bp, 143 predicted proteins | sample UWRJL013104B2_FD_180936 | JGI IMG/M metagenome (GOLD analysis project Ga0247738, IMG submission 180936) | Plant litter microbial communities from Arlington Agricultural Research Station in Wisconsin, United States - UWRJ-L013-104B-2 | ecosystem: Environmental > Terrestrial > Plant litter >...
TTAAGAGTTTACATCAAGCGAAAATCCTCACCAGTTCATTCGTGGGGATTTTTTTGCCACGTTTACAATGAGTGTAAATTCAAATGTGCTGAGTAAAGTTTGGCAGGGTTTGTAACGTCATCTGCATCACAGACTAAGAGCACTTCTAATTGCGTATCTATTTTATTCACGGATATACCTTCAAGTTTTACGATTTTATCCACTGGTTCTAGAAAGCTCAATTGACCTTGATTATTAATCACGCCAATCACAGACCCCATACACATTCCATCAAGATAGGAATCTGACGTATTTTCTGCGCTTGCAGTAAAAATAATATTGCCGTTGGGAAGTGCAGCCGCATCAGTAAAACAAAAGGGCACATTATCGACTTCGCCTAAATCGTAGGGGGTAATATGAATGCGTGGTTCATAAAATGTCTGTGTTTCAAGTAGAACCCGATAAAAATCGTCAAGTGCAATGCGAATGCTCGCGTTCAATTTATTTTTCTTATTACCGCGTTGAAATAAAAATATATTATTTTCAACAATTGCTGCTCCTTCAATATTAACCTTGCCAATTTCGTTTTTTAGAAATTCGTAAAAATTTGAAAGATCGATAATCTTGACGGGGTCAGAAATGTCACCGCTGACATCCAGCTTAATTAGCGCACTCCTGAAACGATTTTTCTTGGAGCCAGAACTTAAGGCTAACAACACAGACTGTGAAGAGTTGTTAAACTGTGGGATATGTATAAGCGCTTCAATATCCGGTTTTTTTGCTTTACGTTCCTCTTTTTCAAGCGGTAACTCACCATCAAAACAACGGTGTAAATTACCTAGCTCATTTCCATCAAGTGGAAATTTACCCAAATGCAACTCATCGTCAGCTACTACATACAACCAATTTCCAGCCTTTACCAACCCACTTGCCGCACTCAAATGTCCCTCGCGGTCCGGTTGACTTGGTTGTTTTAGTAATAATTTTTTCAGCTCGGTTAATTGAATCACTATCGGCTCCCGTCGTACGTGGTTAATTAATGCGCTATGTGGCGCAAGTTTTAACATTACCAATTTTAAACCATTGAATTTAAATTAGATGAATAAATTTTGTGAGGCAACTTCTTTCTAATGTTAGTATCCAAGAATATACAGGTTATTGGTTTCGCAATACGTCGCATTAACCGTTATTTATTTCTTAGCGTTTAACATTAACTAGAATATAAGTATCGCTAAATTTTGATTTTTAAGTGGAGGTTGCATGGCCCTGATAAATACCGATTGGACAAAAGAACTTGCACAAGTTGAAGGGACCCTTGTTAAATTTTTAGATGAAAAACTGGAGCCAATGGCTGACCGTATTCTTGATAGAGGGATTGCGGAGTCATCCGTGATATTGGCTAAAGCCAGCTTTGAAGTTCAGGAGGCAATTAAACAAGCTACGCAAGAGCTGGAAAGTCAACGAAAACTGGCGATTAAGGAAATCAAGCACTTAATTTTTTATGCCGGAGTAGCAGCCTTTAGCATAATAGCAGTGACTGCCTTATTTATTGTGGGCGTTATTAAATACTTGGGGGTTTTTTAATATTGCTAGTGAGGGCGACTAATTACCTGATAGTTTTTTAACTGGCAGTTTTGATTAATTTCATTTGGCTTACTGTCCGCTCATGAGCTAGTAAGCCTTTGGTAGAAATTAAAAAGCTAAGTTGTCTTGCTTTTTACCATCAATGTTATTTTATCAATATTGAGGTTCTTTGTATTTAAATACTAATCCCTACACCAACCTTCACCGTCGCGAACTTTTAAGCAATTCGATTTATCCGCAAGCCATTTCATTCCAGTGTCAGCACCATTGCTGGCTTTAATTATTTCACTAACGCCATCACGCTCAAAAACGATTTGATTGTTCTTACTGACGCCTGTGTATTGTTTCGGCCCATCAAGATCAGCAATGATTACTGCATAAGCTCCGTTGCCACCTGAAAGTTCGATAAAGGTTCCTTCCGGTCCGTTCCATTTTCCTAGCCACTCATCAGTAGTAATTGGTCCAGTCGTAGAGATTGCAGTTGATGTTTTGGCGGGCGAAGACGGGGCGGTTTTATCATTGCAAGAGGTTAGCAATGAGGTGAGTGATATTGCCAAAGCACAAAGTGTTCGATTGTTCATATCAGAGTCTCCAAAATTAATAATTACTTGGGTAGTGGGTTTGGACAATTCTGGGATGTCTATGTTCTCTATTGAAATCCAGCATTTTTTAAAGAGTTGCTAGTAAGAAGAATTTGGCGTGCTATCGGGGTTTATTTCACCGTAAACTTCTTCGGGGTCGATATCATTAACTAGTAGGGCTTCTCGAACAATTTCAATATGGTCAAGCACAGTTTGGTATCGCTCACCATATTCGTATTTATTTACTTCAATGGCTTTGGGCATATAGGTAAAAGCAATTTTCAATGCTTTAAGAGTGTCTACATCTATTTTATTGGTCATGATAAGGTTGCCTCTTTTATGTGTTGGATTTTTGATCACTTGCAATAAACGCTAGTGGAATAATTACGAGAAAAACTGTGCGGAATAAGCGCTTTGATAATTAGTGTGGGATCGCTTTGTGGAAATACATTTGGCAAACCTATGCTCAACACAATCCAATACATGAAAATGTAAAGCAGGGCACCATAAATCACGCTGGAAGAATAGTATTCATTGACAAGCTGCATAAGTATTGATGATCAATACAAAAACGCTAACCGTAACCAGCATGATTGTGAAAAAGACCACCAACCCATCCCCAGGACTTACTGGCGCCCCGAACGGGCCTGATGCTACCAGAATGCAAGACGTTTAAAGCGAAGCCGCCGCCTGTTGAATGTTTTAAGGCATCTATGGGAACAAGCTTCCAAGGATACTAAACTGAAGCGCAGCAATCATCGTTGAGGGCACAATTGATAAATGCGCTTCCTTTGAATCGCGGGACGCTGTGTATCAAAAGAAAATATAGAAAGGTGCGGTCGTATTATTTACCCACCTTATTTAAAAAAGAAGCCGATTTTATTAGTGGAACATTCGACTTTTTTGAAGTGAACGGCATCACAGTTGCTCCTGTCTAAACAATGTCTCGTGCTATTCGAATAGCCCATCAAACTTCGTTTATAAAATAAGTTTCATATGCGATTATTATTTTGGCGACAAATTAGCTTTAAATAACCACACGAACTCTTTAATTTTTTGTAATTTTTTTAAATTATTATCAAAAACTACAAAACTCTCCCTCTCGATTCAGATACTTTTCCCCCAGCTTTAAGGTTGGCTCTGAGACCTTCCTTGAGACTCGCGAAGCAATATCACATTGCTTTTCGTTCGTTTTAAATCCTTTTCAAATAAATATAAACCGAGGTTTTTATTATGCACGTGCAAAAATATTTCCCTAATCTCGAACCTGGGGCTTTCAAGCGCGCCTGCGGCCTGTTAGGAATTGGCTCGCTCATGGCGTTTACGGCACATTCTGCATCCGCCAGTTGTACCTATACGGTTGACAGTGAATGGTCGACGGGATTTACCGCAAGCATCACGATTAAAAATGACACCAGCGCAGCAATCAGTGGCTGGAGCGTAAATTGGCAATATGCGACTAACCGTTCGAGCGGTGGCTGGAATGCAAATTTTTCAGGCACTAACCCGTACACTGCAACCAACCTGAATTGGAATGGTAATATTGCAGTGGGCCAATCTGTTTCCTTTGGTGTTCAGGGCGACAAAAATGGCGGTTCCGCCGAGCGCCCAACCATCAATGGTTCGGTCTGTAGCGGTGGGACAACCAGTTCTGCTCCTCGCTCATCTTCTCAATCGAATTCCTCTGCGCCATCAGCCTTGGTGATTCAGGAATCCCAATCAGGTTTCTGCCGTGTTGATGGAACCGTTGACTCTAATAACGAAGGTTACACAGGCGCCGGTTTTGCAAACACTAACAACGCTCAAGGTGCAGCTGTGGTGTGGGCTGTTGAGTCATACAACAGTGGCCGTCAAACACTGACATTCCGTTTTGCCAACGGTGGAACTGCAAACAGAAACGGTTCATTGGTAGTCAATGGTGGTGCTGGTGGTAACTACACCGTGAGCTTGCCTTCAACCGGAAGCTGGACCGCTTGGCAAGCTGTTACGCTCGATGTGGATTTGGTACAAGGCAATAATATTTTGCAATTGTCTGCAACAACCGCAGAGGGTTTGCCAAATATTGATTCATTGATAATTCCTGGTAGTAATGTACGAGTAGGTAATTGCGGAGGTGTAAGTAGCAGCTCTGCACCCAGAAGTAGTTCTTCATCACGTCCATCAAGCAGCGCACCTTCAACTAAAAAGTTCATTGGCAATATTACAACCTCCGGCGCAGTGAGATCAGATTTTGCTAACTACTGGAATCAAATAACCGGCGAAAACGAAGGTAAGTGGGGATCCGTTGAAGGTACCCGCGATGTTTACAATTGGGGGCCAGTCGATCGCATTTATGCTTATGCGCGTCAACATAACATTCCGGTAAAAGCACACACCTTTATCTGGGGTGCACAATACCCGAGCTGGGTTAATAACTTGAGCGCATCTGAAACTGCTGCTGAAATTGAAGAGTGGATTCGTGATTATTGCACTCGCTACCCGGATACAAAATACATAGATGTTGTTAACGAAGCTGTAGCGGGGCACCAACCAGCGGGTTATGCGCAGAAAGCTTTCGGCAATAACTGGATTCAACGTGTATTCCAATTGGCTCGCCAATATTGCCCTAACTCAATTCTGATTCTGAACGACTACAACAATATTCGCTGGCAGCACAATGAGTTTATCGCACTCGCAAAAGCTCAAGGCAATTATATAGACGCAGTTGGTCTGCAAGCTCACGAATTGAAAGGTATGACTGGAGCGCAAGTTAAAACTGCAATCGATAATATTTGGAATCAAGTGGGCAAGCCCATTTATATTTCTGAATACGATATCGGCGATACCAACGATCAAGTGCAACTACAAAACTTCCAGGCGCATTTCCCGGTATTTTGGAATCACCCTCACGTAATGGGTATTACTATCTGGGGGTATGTAAATAACCGAACCTGGATTACTGGCTCAGGTTTAATTTCCGATAGCGGTACTCCGCGCCCTGCAATGACTTGGTTGCTGAATAATTACATCAAAAAGTAAACCGTTTTATTGTGGTTCATAAAAACAATTTTTATGAACCACAATATTTCAAAATAACTTATTTTTTTGATGATTCTCTAATTTTATTGGTGATCTGTCGCGTTCAAAAAATACTGACATAGGTCACTTTCGCAACGGAGATTACGTTAATGTTTATACACAATAATCCCTCCAACATTTTTGCTCAGGTGCTCAAGCGCACTTGCAGTTTGGTTGGTACCGGTGCTGCCTTGGCGGTACTATCACACACGGCATCTGCCAGTTGTACTTACACAGTTGATAGCGAATGGTCGACTGGTTTTACCGCGAGCGTCACCATCAAAAATGATACGAGCGCAGCTATCAATGGCTGGAGCGTGAACTGGCAATATTCAACCAATCGTTCAAGCGGTGGCTGGAATGCGAATTTATCGGGCACCAATCCGTACACAGCAACCAACCTGAGTTGGAACGCTAACATCGCGGTGGGTCAATCTGTTTCCTTCGGTGTTCAGGGAGACAAAAATGGTGGCTCTGCAGAGCGACCAACCATCAATGGTTCGGTGTGTGGTGGCGGAACCACAAGTTCTACTCCTCGTTCATCATCTTCAGCACCGTCGTCTCAATCAAATTCTTCGGCGCAATCATCCTTTGTGATTCAGGAATCCCAATCAGGCTTTTGCCGTGTTGATGGAACCGTTGATTCCAATAACGAAGGTTTCACAGGCGCCGGTTTTGCAAACACCAATAATGCTCAAGGTTCAGCGGTCGTATGGGCTGTTGATTCATCCAACAGTGGTCGTCAAACACTGACATTCCGTTTTGCTAATGGCGGAACTGCAAACAGAAACGGTTCATTGGTAATTAATGGTGGCGCTGGTGGTAACTACACCGTGAGCTTGCCTGTGACCGGAAGCTGGACTACTTGGCAAACCGTTGCTGTTGATATCGATTTAGTACAAGGCAATAATATTTTACAATTGTCTGCAACAACCGCAGAAGGTCTGCCAAATATTGATTCATTGACTGTTTCTGGTGGCACTGTAAGAGCAGGTAATTGTGGAAATGTGAGTAGTAGTTCTTCTTCAAAAAGCAGTTCATCATCAAGCTCACAAGCGGCAACCTGTGAATTAAAAGCGCCACTGAGATGGACTTCAACCGGTCCGTTGATCAGTCCAAAAAATTCTGGCTGGCTTTCTATCAAAGATCCATCGGTTGTGAAATATAACGGCACCTATCATGTGTATGCGACTTATTACGATACGTCATATAAATCCATGCACACCAGTTTTACCGATTGGAATAGTGCGCAGCAAGCACCGCACATTTCACAAAACGGCACAACTGTTGGTAACACAGTCGCACCGCAAGTGTTTTATTTCCGTCCGCACAATAAATGGTATTTGATTACGCAATGGGGCGGCTCTTACTCAACGACGGATGATATTAGTAGACCCAATTGGTCAGCCAAGAAAAAATTATTGCAAGGTGAACCAACCAACGCGCTCGACTTCTGGAATATCTGTAACAGCACACACTGCTACCTATATTTCTCACGCGATGATGGTGTTCTTTACATGTCCAAAACCACGATTGGAAATTTCCCCAACTTTTCTGGTTACACAAAAGTTATGGAAGACCACCGCGGCAACGGGAACCAATATTTATTCGAAGCTCCCAACGTTTATAAATTGGATGGCCAAAATAAGTATTTATTAATGGTCGAAGCCTATCCCAGTGGACCACGCATGTTCCGTTCCTGGACATCAACCAGCTTGGATGGCCCGTGGACAGCATTGGCTGATACAGACGCAAATCCATTCGCTGGCAATAACAACGTAGAGTGGCCAACCGGAAAATGGGCCAACGGTATTAGTCACGGTGAGTTAATTCGTTCAGGCTTTGACGAAAGGCTAACGGTAGATCCTTGTAATTTGGAATTCCTCTACCAAGGTCAAGCGGGCAATAGTTCTGAGTACAACAAGATTCCTTACAAGTTGGGCTTATTACGCCTGAAAAAATAAACCGCTTTATTTCATTAAAGTGGCAATTTTATTCTGCTAACACTTCAACCAAGGTTGAGGTGTTAGCGGATTTTTTTATAAAGATTTCCAGGGTAAATATTGAGTGAACTTGGGTTGTTTAGACATACTAATTATCTGGATGAGTGGTTAATCCTTGGTTATATGGTTTAGTGATCATGTATAAATATTATTAACTTTTGTCTTTGTGTTTAAGAAGTAAAAATGATTAAGGCACTGCGGTTAGATTTAAGGAAGCAATGCGGACTTTTCTGTGAACCAGAACGACGGATGATCCTTTCTATCTGCAATTAGCTTCACGTCTTCGGGCAAGGAGATTTGGATCATGCGACGATTGTCCAAGTTCAAGCGTGTGATTCGCTCACTAAAATATCGGTTAAACATTTTGTCAAAAGATCCGTCAACAATTGCGCGCTCTAATCCTATCTGAATGTCTTTGGCCAGTTGTTTATTGTTTTTATTAACATAAAAGTAATAAGCCGCAGGGTAGTGGATTACCAATTGCGATTCTACTTTTAAATTTAGGTTCGGAAATGCGTCTTCCTCATCGTATATTTCAAGTGCGGAGCGCGATAGATAATCAATACGACTCTGCTTTAGCATGTTAAAAAGCCCCTTCCAGCTCTCCGAAAGTTTTTGTGGGAGGTCCAGATTTTCGTATCTAACTGCATCGGGCCAATCATTTCCATGGCCTGCCGTGTAATGTCGTAAATCATTTACGTTTTTAATATTAGAAAATGCTGGCTGGCTTTCAGGGCGAATAAACAATATCCGCCAACCGGTTAGACCTTTACACAAGGGAATGCGAATAGGTTCCAAATCTGATTCGTAATAATGTTGAGCGTTTAGCCAGTGTACATCATACGCATTTGCCGCTAAGTTCGTTTTGGAGCGTGTCTCGTTCATAAACGGCCAAGGTAATTTTTGCAACTGGTATTGGTGATCGGATTTGGATAGTGCTAAATCAAGCATTTCCACAAAATATTTAACGCGTTTGTAGTAGTAAGGGTTTGAGTCAGATGCAGGGTATCTAACAATGATAGGAGCTAATTGCTCGGCATGAAGCGAGTAGGGCAAACAACTACCAACAATAAGTAGAATACACACAACCATTCTCACTCTCGCGAAAGAGAAATAGTCAGGTATAGGGTGTGGCGATAAAAATTTACGAATAATAATTACTCCTCTGCCACTAAAAAAATTGTTTATGTAGCCTGACTATCGTATTTACTTACTTATCCGCTTTACTAACATTTTTAGCGTTCATTCAATAACTTTCATTATTTATATACTTGTTGAATTTACAAATCTTAACTGTAAATTTGTCATACAAATCAACTTTTATATAAATATAATATTAAGTGTAGATCGAATGAAAATATTTTCCATAAAAATTTAGATTTAGACGTCAGTTGCGTAGGTATAGAAGGGAGGGGCTAGATCCACAGTAAGCATATGAGTTTTATTAATTTCTTCTCCACAATCTAAAATATTTGAGTTTAGATTCTTATCCTACAGTGAGAAAAGAACGATCACGTCATTAATTGTCTGTTGAGTCTTATAAAATACTCCAAAGTCAACATAGTATCTCAATTCAGGCAAAGAATTTTTGTAAAATCGCTATTCAAGTCAGATTGGCTCCTTCCTGAAATTAACCACCACGCATTTTGTTTAAGTCATCCATATGTTTAAAAACTCTTGTCCTTCATTTTACAGAAGAATTGACATTAATAAGTCGGTCCAAGGCAACATGTTTTTTACACTTCAAATAAACTAGCTTTTCCAAAAATAGTGAAAGAATTAAAAGATCCGACTCATCATGTTCTTAAGGGTTGAATGTTGCTATTTTTAACAAAAGATAGGTTTACGTAATGCGGGATACGTTTTCTTCCATTAAACGCCGGTTCCGTTTCGCTGCACAAGGTCCCGTGATTTCTCTTGAGCAGGAGTTTCATTGTTGCCTTAAAAATATTAGTCTGTTGAGTGTTCTATCGAACGGTTCATAATTTACCAATGGGTTAAAACATTGAGCATTAGGTCTAGAAAACGCTAGCCTGATATACAGTATTCAAAATAGCCGTAACAGAAGTTATGCCTCTTGTAATTTTTTACCAATTTCCAATCTTATTTTTGGTTCCTATGGAGTAATTTCTCCCAATCAATGCCTCTTAAACACTTAGATAAGCATGTGTAATTAGCCGGTGCTTGTTTTGTATTCGAGTTACGCTCCAAAGTGTTGTTATGTCGTGCATGCATCAGAAATAGTGATTTCTTTTGGTGCGAATTAAAAATATGAAATTATCTTTTTTTAATAGTCAATTGAGGTTCTAGTCAGATTAATTAATCGTGTTAGGATCAATTGCAATCCAACCTACGCCATGTGCTTAATAACTTGCTCATGCGCACCCGCGAACTGTGTGACCGAGGAAAATTAGCATGCGAATCAGAGTTGGCTATGAGTTAACCTATGAATGCCCGCAACCAACACCTATGTTGTTGACATTGAATCTTCACTACTCCCGCGCTTCCGATATTATTATTCCCGACCATATTATTACCGAGCCTTCTGTTCCTATTAGTGTGTATCGCGATGGCTTCGGTAATTGGGTTAGCCGCATTGTTGCCCCTGTGGGTAAATTACGAATTTCCACTAACGCAATTATTAAAGACAGCGGGTTGACCGACCCCATTCAATTGGATGCAATTCAACATGCGGTAGAAGATTTGCCGTCAGACACGCTAGTTTTTTTACTGGGAAGTCGTTATTGCGAAACAGATCGTCTCACGGAAACGGCTTGGTCGTTATTCGGCGAGACTCCATTAGGTTGGCAGCGCGTGCAAGCTATTTGTGATTTTGTGCATCAGCATATTAGTTTCGGTTACCAGCATGCGCGCTCAACGAAAACTGCATTTGAAGTATTTAATGAGCGCAAAGGCGTGTGCCGTGATTTCACTCATCTTGCTGTGGCTTTTTGTCGCTGCATGAATATTCCCGCGCGTTATTGCACTGGTTATTTAGGCGATATTGGTGTACCTATCTCACCAAATCCCATGGACTTTTCCGCGTGGTTTGAGGCTTATTTAGGTGGTCGTTGGCACACCTTTGACCCTCGCAACAATGTTCCGCGCATCGGGCATATTTTAATTGCGCAGGGGAGGGATGCTACAGATGTTCCATTGACTAACGCGTTTGGCCCAAATACTTTAAGCGGGTTCAAGGTCTGGACTGACGAAATTAAAAATGGACAGTAAAAATATTGGCGTCATGAATAATGAAATGAATAAAAATATTTCCACAAAAAAATTATTGGCAGATGATGAGCGGCCTGCATTCGAAATAGTGAATGCTAATGGCCCAAGTAATTTTGTGTTGGTGTGCGACCACGCTTCAAAGCGCGTGCCACGCTCCTTAAATAATTTAGGCTTAACGACAGACCAATTGGATGATCATATAGGTTGGGACCCAGGTGCTGCCGACGTAGCGCGCCTGCTATCTAAAAATTTAAATGCTCCTTTGGTATTAAGTGGATATTCCCGCCTCGTGATTGATTGCAATCGCCCTCTACAAAGTGTTCAATCAATACCAGAGCAAAGTGCCGGAGTTCTGATTCCGGGAAATCAAAACGTAAATGAACAACAGTGCACGCTGCGTGTTAACGATTTATTTCAGCCCTATCACAGCGCAATTACCCAGTTGCTAGAGTCACGTAAAAATCGTACAACTTATCTTTTAAGTATTCATAGTTTCACGCCTGTACTGAATAATCAGCAGCGACCGTGGAATATTGGTGTTTCATTTTGGCGTGATAATTATTTTGCACAAAAATTAATTAATGCGTTGAATCAAACCAACGATATTCTAGTAGGTGATAATGAGCCTTATGCAATTGATGCAGAATTTGATTATGCTGTTCCCGTTCATGGCGAAGCACGTGGTTTGCCGAGCGCCATGCTGGAAATCCGTCAAGATGGCATCCGCTCAGCGGAAGGTGTTGTTAAATGGGCAGGGCGGATTACAGAGGCTTGCTTGCAGATAAAGTAAGGTAAGAAGTATTTTTTTAAACTGTTTTTATCAACAACATTTAGATTGTAGATCCGCTCAACAATTCATTTGAATTCAGCCGCTCGCTAGGTTCATTGTGTATTTCGGTCATCATACATGTCGAACTTACACGCAATAATTGTATAAATATTCCCAACCGCCAATCCAAATTCGACTTTGCCTCGTAATGACTTCCAGCCAACGATTTATCTCGCTTGGTGGTTCAGTTCATCAGTCAATTCCAGCAGTAAATGGGAAATATTTATGGCAAATTTTTTAATTATTGGCGGTACCAAGGGGATTGGTCACGCGCTCACACAAAGCCTTATTAAGCAAAATCATCAGGTATTTTTTGCGGCACGTAACCAAATTGAATTAGAACGTGCAAGCTTCATAGAGCTTGATGTAACACAAGAGGTAAATAGTCAATTCGATGACTTGCCAGACGTTCTCGATGGAGTGGTTTACTGCCCAGGTAGCATTAACCTAAAACCCTTCACTAGACTTTCATCGGCTGACTTTTTAAGGGATTTGCAAATCAACTTGTTAGGCGCAGTCACTTGCCTTCAAGCATTACATCCTCGCCTCAAGAAATCGGAGCAGGCGTCAGTGGTGCTTTTCAGCAGCGTAGCCGCAACACGCGGCATGGCTTTTCACGCGAGCATAGCCGCAAGCAAGGCAGCAGTTGAAGGCCTAACCAAAAGCCTCGCCGCCGAATGGGCTCCCGCAATTCGTGTCAATTGTGTGGCACCTTCACTCACCCAAACATCTTTGGCAGAAAAGCTGACTAACACCGCCGAGAAAATCGAAACCGCCGCTCAGAAACACCCACTCAAACGAATTGGTCAACCGGATGAAATCGCTGCGCTCGCCAATTTTTTATTGTCGCCGCAATCAGGCTGGATGACCGGGCAGGTATTGCATGTGGATGGAGGAATGAGTGGGGTTAGTTGATGTGTTATTCACTCGCAACTCGCGTACATCGATATTTCATAAAATCTCTTTTTCGTAGGTTGGGCAGCCATGCCCAACATGTGAATATTTTCTGCTAAATCGAAAATTAAAAAGTAGTTTATTTTTTAATTCATTTTCGTGGTGGTTTTGATGTTTGATGTGTTGGGCATTGCTGCCCAACCTACGGGCCAATGAATATATCAAGGCTTGTCGCGAAGAAGGTTGTCACATTTCTTACAAGCGTAAAATTTTGCTTCCTCGTTTGGGCAGGTTAACTCTGCGGTTCCGCCCGCTCGAATTCTAAACTCACATTTTTTTGGGATTTTGTTATGATCAACGGAAATTTTGCCTTTAACGTAGCATGGTAGATAGTCATATTCGTTGTGTATTTCTATCCCATCTACTTCTTTTGATTTTTTAAAAAACTCAAGTGCTTCGTTGTCGGCGAGATTGAATTTTTCGCACAGGCTATTCGGTTGGTCACTACCATGGCTTATTGCTTTCGCATTGGTAAATGTGGGTGTGTGAGCACAAGCGGTGATTGTGAAAAATATTGAGAATAAAAGAAATGCTTTCATAATAATTACCAAGCTGCAGAAGAGGCTTCGGATGGTTGTTTATAAGATACGTCTGGATTTTGGTTTTAAACTATTCAATAATTCCATCTAACTTATATATCATCAAAGCTTGGGTTTTTGTTTTGTTGTTGTTTGACATTAAATCAATGTCCTGAAGCACCTTTGATTATATTTGTTGCCCCTAGAGCAGCCGCCCAAACTACCAAGGATAACGAAAATATAAGGATGAAATAAACGACAATTGTTTCGTAAAAAATTCTTTTATCGTTCTTGAATGCATATTTAAATAACTTGGTCATATAATGGAAGCTAGGCGTTTTTGCTTCTCTTAACGTCTTACTATATTGATTAATTTTTTCTGCAGATTTTAAATAATCTTCTAAAAAAACATATGAGCTAGCCCAGAATGCTGTAAAGAACATGGCTAAAACAGCGAAAAAAACAAAAGTCTGTTTTGAATTATTCAAGTCACAGCAACCGCCAGAAAAATCTTTTCCAATAACCAGCGCTGCAGATAGAAGAAAAATTTGAGGTGTAAGGTTTCGTAAAAATTCCAAATACTTTTGTTTTCCATCAGTAAAAATGTGCATAAATACTCCGTATTAATGTAAAGTTTTTAATTTTCGCCAGTTTTAGTTTTTAGGTTCTGCTCAAGGGGTGTGAATTATCTTTCAGCTAATTGGTGAATGCTAGAGTATGGCCAGTCTTTAGGGTTATTCACGTGCCCATGTTTTACCGGATTGTTATGGATGTAGGCAATATGGTTTACATAATCTTGATCGTCTCGAATAACATGTTCCCAAAAGCGGCGCTGCCAGATTCCACGTTCACGCTTGAGCAGTCGAGTTGTTTTTATCTGTTCGACCTTTGGTATGGACATAGAAAAATAGCGTTTGATTAGCATCCATCGCATTGAGTAATTGTCATCGCCAGTAGATAGAGTCCACATCGCATGTATGTGATCTGGCAATACAACCATGGCGTCAATGTTAAATGGATGATTCGTTTTCACCGTTTTAATTGCATCCCTCAATACATCAATATTGGAGACCAGCAAGTCACTCTTACGATCCGCCAAGTTCACCGTAAAAAAGTAACATCCACCTTTAACTCGCATACGCCGATATTCCATAAAATCTCCTTTTTCGTAGGTTGGGCAGTCATGCCCAACATATCCATGTTTTATATTAATCAAAAATTAAAAAGTAATTTCTTGTTTTAATTCATTTTCGTGATGGTTTTGATGTTTGAGGTTGAATGTGTTGGGCATGGCTGCCCAACCTACGGGCTACCAAATTTCATATCTCTTAGGGTGTTCCTTTAATGTTTTTTTGAGTCCTATTTCTCCTGTAAATGCATCGACTTCAAAAACAGGATATTCGTTATCTGTTTTCTGTGAGCATCCTGTTGAATTTTTTACGCAGGGGTAGGGGTTAGGCATTGGTGTTACGTTTTTGCTTATTAGAATGTTGTAGTATGTAGACTTTTTATTTGTATAGATTTCAAAAGCCTTTACCTCGCATTTCTTGTTTTCAGGTTGCTTCATAAAATTACATGCTTTAATTGCCGCATCCTTCATTGTGATCATGTTAGCTGAGTAACCCACGGTATCTATAATTTTTTCACTACCAGCTCCGCAGTCTTTGACTTCACCTACAAAAGGTGGCTTCATTTTGTACGAAAAGCAAATGGAGTTATTTTCTTTCTGTATTTTTTTCTCGTAAATATGCTTCAATGAAGATTTTGTGATAGCTCTGCAGTCGTAAATGCCTCTAATAAAATGTCCTTCTAGAATCACTCTCATTGCTGATCTGTTAATGATGTCATGTTCGCTACCGGTTAAATAGTCGTTAATTTTAGTGGTATTGCCTTGAGGATCTCGTAAGTAGTATTCGTGATCACAGTGGAAATAATCAATTTCCAGGCGACAATTTTTTTCTAATGTAATGTGATCATAAGTTTCCATGCCCGTTGGGGTTTCAACCAATATTTGACGGGTTGTGCAGGAGTTTTTAAAGCATTGTTCCTTGTAATCTGAATTGGAATTATTGCTTGCAAAGACAATGTTTGAAATTAGCATCAGTAAAAATAGATTCTTCATAAAACTCCATGTTTGAGCTAAAGTAGAAATGTTTATCGCATTAAAAGCTTCAGTATTTATATATTTCGGTGATATTTCATAAAATCTCCTTTTTCGTAGGTTGGGCAGTCATGCCCAACATCTCCATGTCTTCTGTTAAATCAAATATTAAAAAGTAGTTTCTTTCTTTAATTCATTTTCGTGGTGATTTTGATGTTTGATTTGTTGGGCATTGCTGCCCAACCTACGGGCTATTGCGATCCGCCAGGTTCACCGTAAAAAAGTAACATCCACCTGCAACTCGCATACGCCGATATTCCATAAAATCTCCTTTTTCGTAGGTTGGGCAGTCATGCCCAACATGTATATGTTTTTTGTTAAACCGAAATTAAAAAGTAATTCTTTCTTTAATTTATTTTCGTGGTGGTTTTGACGTTTGATGTGTTGGACATTGCTGCCCAACCTACGAGCTGAATATCGCAAGTCAAAACACTGGGCATGAACAAATCGCGGCCTACCTGCATTGTTGGATTGTTGTTAGCGTTAAATTCCTAACGAACTATCGAAGCTTTTGATGCACGACCCGCTGCCGCCAGATATTTTACGTGTCATTCTGTCAAAGCCAAAACTCCCTTCGCAAGCGCGGCCAAATTTTAGAAAGCCTTGAAGTTCTGACCATTCGTTTAATTTTGCATTATTCTTCATCCATGATGGTGGGTTCATATTCATAATTCTTATTTTGTATTGAACCGATGATCTTAGAAATGAACCTGAGTAAACATCTTTAATTTTCAAATCCACAATTTCGATAGTAGGTTTTCCAAGTTGAAAACAGTATGGATGATAAGGATCAATTTTATCTGCAAATGCATCTGTCAGTTCATATACGTCAAAGTCTTTATTTTCAGGCTCGCTATTTTTTGTTTGCTTCATAACCCCTATTTTTTCCAGCTGATGAATATAAGGAATGGTCTTTGTTAGTATTGGATCCCTTTCGGATCGCTCTTTGTTATTTGAAATTGCTACAGAGTAATGCTTTTTTTCGTGGTATGTTGATAAGTTTTTGTCAACAGGCACATTGGTGTCACCGGGTAGTGAAAGGCAATTGCTAGGGTTTGATGGAGTGTTTGGAAGATGGCTTTCTGCCAGTATGATTTTTATCTCCTCAGGTGTTGCGGCAGGTAGGGCGGGTGTTAGATTTGCAGACATTTTTCTTGCCGCTACTCGTGAATCACGTTTTTTTGCATCATTTTCAATTTGTGTCATTGCTTCTGGCGAATGCCCAAACATGGCTTTCATCATGGCAAGTGAACCATCCACTAACTTACCGTTTTCTTTCATAATGATTACTGGAAAGTTTTTACCCGCAAGGCTTTCTTTTATGATTGGAAACTCAGACTGTATGTCTTCTCGTTGAGCCCATTCCGGCATTTCCTCAGGTGTGCGAATTCCTGCGAACGCCTTTACATTATAGATTTCTATTTCTGGATGATTTGGTATTACTTTCCGATCAAAGCTTTTTGCGCTTTGATAATTTGTTTTGCCAAAAACAAAACATGTTGGATAGCGACTATCCTTATCGGCTGCCCAGCCTTTATCGCTTAGTCGGAATCGGTGTACTGTACGGCTGTCTCCGTTTAACTCCACCGTTTCATTGGATTTGTTTAATAGTCCCGCTTTAACCAGAACATTTAATTTCTGTAGTTGCTTTTCAGTTTCAACGTTTTTAGTGGCGGAAGAGATAAAATCCATATGCCAAGCCGGTGTTTTGTTTGTTTTTGATTTGAAATCCGGCTTTGAAATATCCGGCAAAGAAACACAGAGTGAGTTATATGTCTCGCCATTATTATCAACATCTGCTTCAAGTTGACGTTGATTCCATATCTCCTGTGCTACCTTGTCAAACATAGGTAATGATGGTGGCGTAGAGTCTTCTGCTAGTGAAAGAGGCGCGTGGGTAGTCATTACAATAGTCAATACGATAATTTTTTTGGTTAATGCTTTTAACATTGAAGTTCCTTCTGCTTTAGTTGAGTTGTTTTCTGTTTTCTGTTTTCTGTTTTCTGTTTGCGTTGATTCTTATTTTAACTATCATTTTCGCGTTGATTTTGATGCCAGATTTGTTGCGCATGTTGCCGAGCCTACGGACTACCATCCAAAGGCTAACCGATCGTATAACGTTAATAGTTTTCTATATGAACTTGCGTAGCTAGATTTTTGATAATCTAATTTTTCCTCGTTAGCCATTAGAAAGCTTTTTAGGGCATCTAGATGAATATTTTCTTTTGGTAAAAATGGTATGTAAGCGCTTGCATTTTCTGGGGTGCATTCATCAATGATTTGCTGGATATTTTTTTCCTTATACTTTTTTAAAAATGCTTTTGCGTATGTTCTGGATCTAAAGTCGTTTAATGTTCGCGAAATGATTTTTTCGCAATCGATATTTTGACTTCTGCATTCTGCTTCTGAATTTATTCCTAATTGTTTCAGATATTTAAATATAGGTATATTTGGAGTGTTTTTGCTGGCTCTTGGAATAACGTGATTTACGATCTGTCGTGCATCGAAGTTTTTATTGTTATGTAAAATATCCGAGAAAAGGTCTTTTGCTTCAATTGCTGCATAGCCTATATTTGAAGGTCCGATTTTTTCACGCGAAACCATCCCCACTCCCACTAGAAATTCTACATCCTCCTTCCTTTCTATTTCCTCGATGTCAACAACACAGAGTTTTTTTTCGGGCTCTGATGATTTCACCAGCTCGTATAGTTGGTATTTTTCTCTTTGTAACATCGATTGCTTGATAAATAGGTATAAAATCATTCGTTTTTATAAGAATTAAAGGGATTTGTATTCCTTCTATTGTTAAATATGTGTCAGAGATGCTTGCCTCTTCATTTTCGTAAGTTCTATCCACGAAAATTAAATTTCGTCTAAGTTGTTCTATTTTATCTTTGCCGATACATGAAGAAATTGCTCGCAAGAGGGAAGAGATATTGGGATCTGAGATAGAGTAACCTATAAAAACTATTGGGTGCTCGACAAATAGTGTTATTAATTTTGCTGCTAGATAAGGATTTATTTCATTAAATTTTTCATAATCTTTATCTGTCAATATTAGGCTGTGCGGTCTAGTAGCACATCCATGAATTTTATAGATTTCGGCTATTTCCTGTGGGTTTGAAAAAAGTAATTCGTTTTGGCCTATGAATACTTTATATTCAGGGAATATTTGTTCTAAAAATATATCCCAATTTGTTGTTATTACTCCGTCTACATTCAAGGTAGATAATAGTCGAACTTCCTCGGCATATTTAGAGGTTTTTGCTATCGTTTGATCTAGCGTGGATAAATAATTACAGATTTCTATCCTTAACGCTGATGTTTGATCTCCTATTTTTGACTTGAACCGAGTTACGCTTGCTTTATATTCATCAGATTTCCACCAATATTCGTTAAAATCTTTCGAAAGAAAATTTGCCGCTGTAGGGTAGTCTCCATTTGCTTTTGCTACATAGTATTCAAAGGGGTTTCCAGCCACACAAAATCTTTCGAGTAAGCCTTTCCAATCCTCCAATCCTAAATATCTTCGAGAAAATCCTGATCCCACAAATAAAAATGGGCCTGAAGCTCTAGTCTTAAATATTTCTACCAGTTTTTCTTTTATGTCCATTTTTACCTCGCTGGATTGACTCAAAAAAAACCGCTACCAAGCCTAACCAGAAAATCTCTGACTAACTCAATAACGGTTTTGGTTTATTCACTCCGGAATTATTTTTCCATTTTTACTTCGCGATGCGAAGCTATTTAGAGCTGGATCTCCGCTGCGCGAAGATGACGACTCCCAGTTTTATGACGATTAGTTAGATTACGAGTGCGAAATCAATCCCAACTCAAAGCCCCACCAGTTTGATATTCAATTACCCTGGTTTCAAAAAAGTTTTTCTCTTTTCTTAAATCCATAATTTCGCTCATCCATGGGAATGGATTTTGTGCGCCTGGGTATTGTTCTTTCAGGCCTACTTGTGAGCAGCGGCGGTTGGCGATGAAGTGGAGGTATTCTTCCATCATGGCGGCGTTCATGCCGAGTACGCCGCGGGGCATTGAGTCGCGGGCGTATTGGATTTCGAGTTCGGTGCCTTCCAAAATCATTTGGATAACTTCTTGTTGAAACTCTGCAGTCCACAAATGTGGGTTTTCCAATTTGATTTGGTTGATAACGTCGATACCAAAATTCAAATGCATGGATTCGTCGCGCAAAATATATTGGAATTGTTCTGCAACGCCGGTCATTTTGTTGCGGCGGCCCATGCTGAGGATTTGGCTGAAGCCGCAGTAGAAGAAAATACCTTCGGTCACGACATAGAATGCGACGAGGTTGCGTAGCAGTTCCTGATCGGTTTCCGGTGTGCCGGTGTTGAAGGTTGGGTCGCTCAGGGCTTGGGTGTGTTTCAAGCTCCACGCGGCTTTGTTGGCAACCGATGGTAACTCGCGGTACATGTTGAAGATTTCGCCTTCATCCATGCCGAGCGATTCAATGCAATATTGATAGGCGTGGGTGTGGATGGCTTCTTCGAATGCTTGGCGCAAAATGTACTGGCGGCATTCGGGGTTCGTGATTAGGCGGTAAATCGCGAGCGCGAGGTTGTTGGCAACCAAGGAGTCGGCGGTAGAGAAGTAGCCGAGGCTGCGCATAACCAAGCGACGTTCGTCTTCGGTGAGGCCGTCTTTGCCTTTCCATAAGGCGATGTCTGCAGTCATGTTTACTTCTTGTGGCATCCAATGGTTGGAGCAACCGTCGAGATATTTTTGCCATGCCCAATCGTATTTGAAGGGCACAAGTTGGTTGAGGTCGGCGCGGCAATTGATCATGCGTTTCTCATCAACCTGAATACGTGCAGCCCCCATTTCCAATTCGGCAATGCCTGGAGTTGGATCTAAATGCGCAAGGGCAGCGCGTGCTTTGGCCAGCTCAGGGCTGATGCCTTCTTCATTTGCGCCTTGGGCAAAATCAGCATTATTTACAGCTGCGCCCGCATTAGCTTGCGGAACTTGCGCAGCCGTTGGTTGCATGACTGATGCGTTTTTAATTGCCTCTTGTTTGGCAGCTTCTTTTACGACTTCTTCAGAGTCGAATTCATCCCAACTTAACATGGTGTACCTCGTAAATTCTGTCTTGGTTTCGCGTTGGATTAGGTTTTGGGCCTAATCTCATCTTCTTGTTCGTTCTTTCGCTGTCATCCTCGCGGAGCGGGGATCCAGCTTTTAATTTTTAAAAGTGGCTCAGTTAGTTCACACGAATTTCAGAGAAAATATTTTTCTACCAGTTTGATATTCAATTACGCACGTTTCGAAGAAATTCTTCTTTTAACCATAATCATTAAGAGCTGGATCCTCGCCTTGGCGAGGATGACGATTCAATATAATTCACCCCCTCCTAACCTCCCCCTTGGCAGGGGGAGGAACATACTCCCAACTTAATTTAGAAGGGAGTCAATTCCCTCCCCTGTGAAGGGGAGGGTTAGGGTGGGGTTATTTTACTGGCAAGCCTCGCAATCTGGATTATCAATCGAACAAGCCAATGGCACTGGCGCTGCCTGTGCAAAACTTGCTTGTTCAATTTCCGATACAACCGGCGCTGCAATTGCTGGAGCTGCCGCAATTCCGCCACCGCTCGTTGCCGACACTGCGTTTAACGCACCAGTTGTGATGGTGGATTTTTCAGTCGTAGTGGCGGACAAGGCGCGGAGGTAATAAGTGGTTTTCAGGCCGCTGTACCATGCCATGCGGTAGGTGATATCCAGTTTCTTACCGTTAGCACCTGCGATGTAAAGGTTCAAGCTTTGTGCTTGGTCGATCCACTTTTGGCGGCGGCTGGCGGATTCAATAATCCACTTGGGTTCAACTTCAAAGGCAGTAGCATAGATCGCGCGCAAATCAGCGGGGATGCGATCAATTTTTTGTAGCGAACCTTCGTAATATTTCAGGTCATTTACCATCACCGAATCCCACAGGCCGCGAGCTTTCAGGTCGTGAACCAAATGTGGGTTTACAACGGTGAATTCGCCGGACAAGTTGGATTTCACGTAAAGGTTTTGGTAAGTCGGTTCAATAGATTGAGTTACGCCAGTGATGTTGGAAATGGTTGCCGTTGGGGCAATAGCCATCACGTTGGAGTTGCGCATACCGTTGGTTTTAACTTGCGCACGCAAGGAGTCCCAATCCAGCGTTGAACTGCGGTCAACTTTGATGTATTTCTCGCCGCGTTCTTGTACAAGTTTGTCGATAGAGTCGAGCGGCAGAATGCCTTGGCTCCACAACGAACCTTCATAGGTTGAATACTTGCCGCGTTCGGCTGCCAATTCAGTAGACGCTTTAATGGCGTAGTAGCTGACCGCTTCCATTGAGGTATCCGCAAAATTTACGGCTTCTTGTGAGCTGTAAGGAATGCGTTGCAAATAGAGTGCATCCTGGAAGCCCATGATGCCAAGACCGATAGGACGGTGACGTACGTTTGAAGCTTTGGAGGTTGCAACCGCGTAGTAATTGATGTCGATAACGTTATCCAACATGCGGATTGCGGTTTGCACGGTGCGCTCTAATTTCGCTTGATCAAGTTTGCCGTTCACAATGTGTTGTGCAAGATTGACGGAGCCAAGGTTACATACTGCGATCTCTTCGTTTGCCTTGGTGTTCAAGGTGATTTCAGTACACAGGTTAGACGAGTGCACTACGCCGCAATGTTGTTGTGGGCTGCGGATGTTGCATGGGTCTTTAAAGGTGATCCACGGGTGACCGGTTTCAAACAACATGCCGAGCATTTTGCGCCATAAATCCAGTGCGCGAACGGTTTTGAAGACTTTGATTTTGCCTGCAGCAGCTTGCGCTTCGTAATAGGCATAACGTTCTTCAAAAGCTTGGCCGTATAAATCGTGCAAGTCTGGTACGTCGTTTGGCGAGAAAAGAGTCCACTCTTTATCGTCAAATACGCGCTTCATGAATGCATCGGGCACCCAGTTAGCGGTGTTCATATCGTGGGTACGGCGGCGGTCATCACCGGTGTTTTTGCGAAGTTCTAAAAATTCTTCAACATCCATATGCCAGGTTTCAAGGTAAGCACACACAGCGCCTTTGCGCTTGCCGCCTTGGTTTACCGCTACAGCAGTATCGTTGGCTACTTTTAAGAAAGGCACGACGCCTTGGGATTTACCGTTGGTGCCTTTGATGTAAGCGCCTAATGCACGAACAGGAGTCCAGTCGTTACCCAAGCCGCCAGCAAATTTGCTGAGCATTGCATTATCTTGCATTGCACCGTAAATGCCGTGCAGGTCGTCGGGTACTGTTGTTAAGTAGCAAGAAGACAATTGCGGACGCAAGGTTCCTGCATTGAACAAAGTCGGGGTAGAACTCATGTAATCGAAAGAAGAGAGCAGGCGATAAAACTCGATCGCGCGGTCTTCGCGGTTTTCTTCTTCAATTGCGAGGCCCATGGCGACACGCATAAAGAAAATTTGCGGCAATTCGATGCGCACGTCATTGCTGTGAATGAAGTAGCGGTCGTACAGGGTTTGCAAGCCGAGATAAGTGAATTGCAAATCGCGATCAGCTAATAAAGCTTTGCCTAATTTTTCGTGATCGAACTTTAATAATTCGGGGGAGATTAATTCCAGCTCAACACCTTTTTTCAGGTAAGCGGGCAGGGCGCGAGCGTAGTAAAGCTCCATGTCAGATTGGGTTGCTTCTTTGGCGATACCAAGGAAGCCAAGGGCTTCAGCGCGAAGTTTATCGAGCAGCAAGCGCGCGGTTACGAAAGAGTAATTTGGCTCTTTTTCTACCAGGGTGCGTGCGGTGATTACTAAAGAGGTATTTACGTCTGACTCATTCACACCGTCATACAGGTTGCGCATGGCTTCATCGAGAATGGCTTTTTCGTCCACACCTTTCAAATTGGCACAGGCTTCCGACACGATTGTACGCATACGGTTGATGTCCAAGGGCGCGCGGGTGCCGTTGGCTAAGGTCACATTAAGGCTTGGGTAATCGGCGTCGGCTGTTTGACTGGCTGCGCGTTTTTCAGCGCGCATACGTGAGTGCTGTTCGCGGTACAGCACATAGTCACGGGCCACTTTTTGCTCGCCGGAACGCATCAAGGTGAGTTCAACCTGATCCTGGATCTCTTCAATATGAATGGTGCCGCCAGAAGGCATACGGCGTTTGAAGGTCGCGGTAATTTGTTTGGTGAGATTGTCTACGGTTTCGTGGATGCGAGTCGACGCAGCAGCAGTGCCACCTTCAACAGCAAGAAACGCTTTGGTCATGGCAATGGCAATCTTGCTTGCATCAAAAGGTACAACTGTACCGTTGCGTTTGATGATGCGCAATTGCCCCGGAGCTGTAGCCGTAAGGTTAGCCTGTTGGCCATGAATGTCGTGTTGAACCGTGCTGGTGGTGCCGGTAGTAATTTCTGTATCGATCTGCATAGACGTCTCCCGCGTGAGTCGTGCTTGTTAGTGTGAAGTCGTAAAGGCTGAGTCTTGTGAAAGCTGCAGCGTTACGACCATTCTTAGGCAAAGTTGATTGTAAAAATTCGTGTTTCGATTGTGTGTTTTGAGCGTCGATGTAGTTGTGACTCTATATAGAGAGCCTTGTTTCATCTGCAATGGACTGTTGTTAGTTATCAACATCAGGGTGAAGGCGTCCCGTATTTTCTACTAGTTTGTTTTAATTGCTGACCGGTAATCATTTCTTAATAAAACACAACATATAGTGACGGCGCATCCCAAACTACTGAATCCAAAACTTGGCTAACTGTGGCTCGTTTTGGCGTTTTCACAGACTACAAACAGCCGAAACATTCAATTGGGTTCAAAAACATTATTAATTTGTTTGATAATCCGCACCTGAAACCCCTGGAAAATGGAGAGATTCCTGCTACTAGTGCTTTGTGCAAAACCCTATATATAGGGGTAAATTAAGAATGATCTACAAGATAGTGCGATTATGCTATTAATGCAAGCTGGAAAAGCAGGTGAAAGCCTGTGGATAAGATGTGGGTAGCCCGTGTGAAATCCCCTTAAACCGCGTGGATTACGGGATTTAGGCGATTCTTCCTGCGCGGCAGCTAGATAAACATAGTTTAGATTTTTTTCTTATATTTACCAAAGTTGGTTATTACTACATATAGTGGCTGTTACCACGGAATGCAGCTAGTATAGTGAACGCGGTTCATAGATAAAAAAACATAGATATTGCCCACGATAAAGCCTGAATTCTACAATCCGGTTATAAGTTGCAATTTAATTATCATATAGTAATAATGATCAGATGCTCTGCTGAAAAACCAATAGTTGAGTAGTTCCAGTTTGAACCTTACAAGAAGGTCCGCAGGGTGAACCTATAAAGCGGTTCGCAGAATGACCGATACTAAAAACAACAAGCACTACCGGCATAAATGAGGAAGTATAAGAATGCGTCGATTTAAAATAGGTATATTTTTAGCGTTAACATCTCTATGCACATCTGCGTTTGCAGACCACGACATCAAGCATTACCCTGCGATTAAATGGGCTAGCCCTAAAGGCTTTGATTTAACGCTGGATATCGCCGTCCCCCAAACCGAGACCAAAGCAAAACCAGTGTTGGTTATTTTCCACGGCGGCGGCTTTCTTCTTAATAACAAATCCATCATGAGCAACCTCGCTGACACCATCGCCAGCCGCACAGACGTCATTACTGTCAACGTTAATTATCGCTTGCTCTCAGATCTCGATAACACAACCACCGTTAATGAGCTCGTTGAAGACGCTATGGGTTCTGTGTTGTGGGTGAAAGACAATATCAGCCAATACGGTGGTGACCCAACCAAGGTTGCTGTAACGGGTGATAGCGCAGGAGGACATTTGGCATCCATGGTGACGCTCGCAGGCCGCAAGCTGGATAGCGATGGGTTTGAGAAAAAGCCACTGGGTTTCAAACCGACTTACTTGCCTCAAGGCATGACGGCGGAAGATGTTGCCAAGAAAGATGGATTAAAAGTTCAGGCAACCATTTTGAGTTACACCGCGTTTAGTCTAGTAAATATGGCAAAAGGCGGTTTCGAAGCGGAAGGCAACCCAACCTGGAAATGGGCTCACGCCAAAGCGCGCGGTTTCTTCGGTGACAAAATAAACGTAAATGACAACCTCGACTACTACCAAGCTATGTCGCCAGAGCACTATTTGGTAAGCGCAAAAAAATACACCCTGCCACCGCAATTCGTACATGTGGGTGACCAAGACCCAGTGACAAAACCTGAAACTTCACAACAGTATGTGGATCAGCTTAAAAAGCTGGGCCAATCTGCACGCTTGAAAATTTACCCGGGTAAAAGCCACGGTTTTCTCGATTCCGGTTGCAACGACTATAACAAGGGCTGTTTCAAAGAATTGTCCCAACCGGCCGTTGATGACATGGTCGCGTTTTTGAACGAGGTATTTCACCTCTAAAGGCTGTTTTGAAGGAGTGCGAGGTTTGTAGTACCTTGGGTTAAACCTTGGCCATCCGAAAAACACACTACACTGAATGCGCCCATCAAATTCACACGCTGATGGGTGCCATCAATCTCTCAACGCATATTGCGCAACACTGCTTTCATCGCTGCGCAGTCACTCACCTAAAAAATGGGACTCGTTATGGTTACACTTAACGCCACTACTTTAAATGACACCCAACAAATACGAACAGAAAAACGTACTGGAAAAACCACCGTGCTTTTAGCCACGCTTTTTTCTGCATTAACTTTTTCTGCGTTTACCTACGCTCAGCCACCAAGACCGGCACCACTTCCTTATCAAGATCTTTCGTTGAGTTTTGATGCCCGCGCTAAAGACTTGGTTTCGCGTATGACGCTGGAAGAAAAAGTCCCGCAACTTATTAATGATGCTCCCGCTATTCCACGTTTGGGTGTGCGTGAATACAACTGGTGGAACGAAGGCTTGCACGGTGTAGCAGCACTTGGTGATGCAACGGTATTTCCACAAGCGATTGGTATGGCGGCCGCTTGGGATGACCAATTAATGCATAAAATCGGTGACGTTATCAGCACCGAATTTCGCGCAAAACATTATTCAAAATTGCATCGTTTCGGCGGCTCTGATTGGTTTGCCGGGTTAACGGTTTGGTCGCCTAACATTAATATTTTTCGCGATCCACGCTGGGGGCGTGGGCAAGAAACTTACGGGGAAGACCCATATTTAACATCGCGCCTAGGCATTGGCTTTGTGAAAGGTTTGCAAGGCGATGATCCTCGTTATTTGAAAACTGTTGCTACACCAAAGCACTATGCGGTTCATAGTGGGCCGGAAGCAGGGCGCCATCGCGATAACGTAAACCCTAGCGCGAAAGATCTTGAAGAAACTTATTTGCCAGCGTTTCGCGCTACGGTCGTTGAGTCAGATGCACAATCTGTAATGTGCGCTTATAACGCAATTGATGGTATCCCAGCTTGCGCGCACAAAAAATTATTGCAAGAAAATCTGCGTGAAAAATGGGGCTTCAAAGGTTTTGTAGTTTCAGATTGTGCAGCTGTATTTGATATTTATTACAAAGGCAGCCACGGTTTTACTGCAACGCCTGAAGAAGGAATTAAAGCGGCCTTTGATAGCGGAATGGATTTAATTTGCGGCGATGCTAATGAGGCAGACAACATCCACACTGCGGTTAAAAAAGGCCTCGTTACCGAAGCTCAACTGGATACCGCATTGGTTCGTTTATTTACCGCAAGAATGCGTCTCGGCCAATTCGACCCACGCACCATGGTATTCCCCAAAATTACGCCGAATGATAATGACACCGAATCAAATCGTAAGTTGAACCGCTCGGTTGCGGAAAAATCCTTGGTGTTGTTAAAAAATAAAGATGGCTTTTTGCCTTTCAAATCCTCAATTCGTAACATCGCTGTTATAGGCCCAAATGCGGACAGCGTTGGTGCGCTTGAAGGTAACTACAACGGCAGCCCCTCAAATCCCGTAACTATTTTAAAAGGTATGCGCGCACGTTTTGGTGATGCCAATATTCAATACTCTCATGGAACCGGTTTGCTAGACCCGGTGCAATCGCCAATTCCTAACGGTGTGTTGTGTGCCGATGCAAAATGTAAGAAGCCTGGCTTAAACGCGGAATACTATTCCGACAAAAGTTACAAAGATAAGCCGCTGACTAAACGCGTTGATGCTAACGCAACGGTAAGTTGGAAAAATGAAGTGGCGAGCGGTGCAGTGCGTTGGACTGGTTTTGTAAAAGCGCCAGAAACTGGCACTTACTCAATGCGTTACCTTGCGGATGGCGGTTACCGCATTTGGATTAATGACAAGATCGTGATCGATGCCTGGAATGTAGATTGGCGCCCCGTAATTGCGAGCGGCACCGTGGATATGAAAGCGGGTGAAACCTATCGCTTGAAGATTGAAGCTTTCCAGCGTGGTGAACAAGGTAACGAGCAATTGGTGTGGAGTTTGCCATCGAATCCTGGTGTTGAATCTGCTGTGACAACTGCAAAAAATGCGGATGCTATCGTTTTTGTCGGTGGTATAACCGCGCAGGTTGAAGGTGAAGAAATGCCTGTGCCTATGACGGGTTTCAGCGGTGGTGATCGTACCGATATCAATTTGCCGCGTGCGCAACGTGAACTACTGACGCGTCTCTATGAAACAGGCAAGCCGGTAGTCGTTGTGTTAATGAATGGCAGTGCTTTAGCTGTGAACGAAGAAGACGCGCAAGCCACAGCCTTGGTCGAAGCTTGGTACCCAGGTGGGCAGGGCGGTGAGGCTGTAGCTTCAATGCTCGCTGGCGATTTTAGTCCCGCTGGTCGTTTGCCATTAACGTTTTACAAATCATTGGAGCAGTTACCGGCATTTAATGATTACTCCATGGCGAACCGCACTTACAAATACCACAAAGACGAAGTTCTTTATCCATTCGGTTACGGTTTGTCGTACAGCACCTTCAGTTATGGAAACGTTAAATCGCCGAAACAATGGGATGCGAATGGTGTAGCAACAGTATCTGTTGATGTCACTAACAGCGGCGTTATGGATGCAGAAGAAGTTGTGCAGTTATACGCTTCACGCAAAGACATCACAGGTTCACCGATTCGCGCGCTGGTCGGTTTCCAACGCGTTCACATTCCAAAAGGTAAAACCCAGAAAGTTACTTTCCAATTGGATGACAGACGTTTGAGCACCGTGGACGACAAAGGTCAACGCGCGGTAGTACCCGGAACAGTTAATCTCTGGGTAGGTGGTGGTCAACCAAACCAACGCGCCGGATTGCAAGCGGCTGCGGGAACTGAAGCAAGTTTCGTAATCAAAAAAGGAAAAGAGTTGAAGTAATGTTTATAGTCGGCGCGCTTTAAAGCGCGCCGATTTTTTGTCCATTTTCAAATCATCTGATCTCTGCTTTACCTTTCACAACGTCGAAATGCTTTCCAATACTACTTAAACAATCTTAATCGCTTTCGAAATATTAACGTGATTTTGTGGCGGCGCGATTCGACTTTCTTGTTAAATTATTATCAAATTATTAGAGTTCACATTCATGAAAAAATTAATTTTTATCTTGAGCGTTTTGGTAGGCGCTTGTTTACCTTTGATGCAAGCAAATGCTGAAGAGCAAACTCCGGTTTATGAATTGCGCATCTACACAGCCCACCCGGGTAAAATGCCAAATTTATTGGCGCGCTTTAAAAATCACACCCTCAAAATATTTGAGCGCCACGGCATGCTCAATGTAGGGTATTGGGTGCCGGTAGAGCAAAAAGATGGCGATAAGCTCTATTACATGTTGAAGCATAAAAGTCGCGCAGCTGCAGAGGCATCATGGAAAGCGTTTGGCGAGGATCCCGAGTGGATAAAAGTGCGCGCCGAGAGTGAAGCTAACGGGGCTATTGTTCTGGCAGTAGAGTCGAAATTTTTAACATCTACAGATTTTTCTGCACTTAAGTAAAAGATACTGTTGTGCACTTAAGCGCGCAATTAATGCGCGCCGAGCTGCATGTAAATATTAAAACGTTGATCGTCTGAAAAGCCGAGGCCGAGATAAGCAGGCCCTAGTGGTGTTTCGCCACCAAGATAAATAACCGCTGAATTAAGCCACTCATCATGGTTAGTAAAGGTGTAGGCATTTCTTAATCTCGCGCCTTCCAAACCTATACCCATACGCAAATCGCCGCTAAAGCCCAGGGGCATACGTCCGATAATTCGTTCACCTCGCAAATGTGTATAGAGCGCTGTGTCAGCAATAATTTGATTGCTTGCATAGGCTGATAAATTTAGAAAGCCACCCAAATTCGCTGCATCAAAAAAAGGCAATTCTCCATACGTTGAACTTATATAAGAGGTTCGGCTGGCGAGCACAAAATTTTCCATGGGAATTGCGAAATTAAATTCGCTACTGATTTTTCCATACCCGTAACGTTTTGAATCAAAATAGCTTAAACGGCCTGACCACCCGCGCGACGGAAAATGCAGGCGATTGCGTTGATCGATAAACACATCGAATAAACCGCCGCCATATTTCTCGTGAAAATCGCCAAGATCCACCTCGCTTACGTCTGACGCGCTTCTAATGTCATATTCTCGCCAGCCTAATTTTAACTGACCATAAATACCCAGATTGCGGCCTAACACAAGTTCGGAATAGCTGCGAGTGACATCATTCTCAGCGATTTTTTTATCGTTGTTATAGATGTCGATAATTTCACTGCGGCGGTAATAGGACGGCTGGATAAAGGTGGTCTGCCGGGGGTTCAGAGGTTGGTAAAATTCTGCTTCGACACCAGGATTGCTGCCAAGGCCTGCCGTGCCAAAAAACTCGCCACCGTATTTATTCAGCCATGTACTTCTATAAGCTGCACGAAGATCAAAGTTTGTATCGCGGCGGTATTCGTTGTTGATATCAAAACCAAAAGTAAAGTAATCCGAACTCCAGGTGGTTTCCTGCACGTCAATATTCAAGGTATTTTTGTTGTTGAGAGTTTCAATACTGTAATCAACGTTTTCATAAAATCCGTCACCGTAAATACGAATCAAATCTTGCTCCAGTCGCTCGCGCTGAAATACGGTGTTTTTCTTTTGCTGAATGTGTTTGTTGATATAAGCTGGTGATTGACGTTGCAGTGGGCTGATCGCGATCTGGTCAATGTGAACAGGATCGCTCGGTGGATTGTTTTTCTCGTTACGCCATGCTGCGTAAGTAGGTTCATCCACGGAATAGATTTTTAACTTTTCCAGTTGCTCTTCCGCAGCACGCTTTCCTATATCCGCTGCTTTTGCATACTCCGAAAAGTCAGCCGCCGAAAAGTCGCTCAATGCAGGTGTTAAATAAATGTCATTGGGCTGCAAACTCGCGACCGAGTGCGCCACATTTTGTTTGGCTAAAATCCCAATCATTTGCGTGGTTACTGTTAATAAGGAGCTTACTTGCTCCGCAGGTTTTAAGGTGGTTCCAACGTTGACTGCAATAATAATATCCGGATTACATAATTCGCGTGCTACATCAACTGGCAAGTTATCAACTAAACCACCGTCAACTAATTTGTGACCTTCATAATCAACCGGTGTCATTAAGCCCGGCACTGACATGCTGGCGCGCATGGCCAGCGGCAAACTTCCTTTGTTAAACACAAATTTTTCACCGGTGCCTATGTCCGTGGCAACAATCGCCAGAGGTAGAGTTAGGTCTTCAATATTGCGTGCGCTATAGTCCGCACCGACCAGTAAATTAAAAAACAATTTTATTTTTGTGCCGGAAATCATACCCGGTTTAATCTGATAACCTTTTTTTGTTACGCCTAATTCCGTTCCGGATAAAAACCGGCGTGTGACGCGCTTTTTTCGCAAACCAAGTTGCGCATAATCTGCCGAGTCTAAAAATAAATCCGTCCAATCGGCCTTATCCAATTGCTCGCGCATTCTCGTGGGCGAAAGTCCTGCAGCATAAGCACCCGCCGTTAAGCCACCCATACTGGTGCCAACCACACAAGCGAGCGGAATGCGCTCGCGTTCCAGCACTTCCAGCACACCAATATGTGCGGCGCCACGCGCACCACCGCCACCTAGTACCAACGCTATACGTGGCGATGGAGAAACTTTTGCAGGGTGATCATCGGCCAGTACATCAATATTTATCAAACCTATAAAAAGAGTTAATAAATAGCACGTGAAAATTCGAATATTGTTTTGACCGGAAGAAGTATCGTTTAAAAGGTGTCGATAAAATTTCACATACAATCCTGTAAGAATTTGAAATTTAATGGATGGTGAACAACTATTCTTGAGATCATCGAATCTTATATCGTCGACTATCGCGCTATCTCATAAACACACATGTTTACCGCAGTCGCCAGGTTAAGGGATTCAATGGCACCGGAGCCTGCAATGGTAAATGACTGAGCATTTAAATCTGCAAGGTTTTCGTGAGGTACGCCACGTGCTTCATTGCCAAATAAATAACAATCGAACTGTTTAAATTCAGAATCACTTAGTTTTTTGCCTTGCAAATCTAAACAGGCAATGGTTTTAAAACGATGTTGGAGTGAGTCAAGAGTTACATCTAGCTCCATCGGCACATGAAAAATCGCTCCCATGCTTGAACGAACGACTTTGGAGTTGTAGGGATCAACCGAGTTGGGGCTAAGCAACAAACGAAAATTTCCAAACCATGCCAGGGTACGCAAAATGGTTCCGAGATTCCCGGGGTCTTGCACCTCATAAAGATAAATTATTTTTTCGGCTTTTGATGGGGTTGTGTTTACGGATATCAGCGGCGCTACAGCGATTATTCCTTGTGGGGCTTTGGTATCGGAGATTTGTAACATTTGTTTTTCACTAACCAGATGTTTTTTAAACTGGCTCGGAAAATCTTTGTAAGATTCGGTAACGTAGACTTCGCAGTTTTTTAAGGAAGGATTAATTGCAGCTGCTTTTTCCAGCTCCAGAATCAAATGTTCACCTTCCACTAAAAAATGACCAAACTCTGTACGATATTTTTTTTGATGAAGTTTTTTAATGTCGTCGAGTTTCATAGTTTTCGGCTTGCGGCGGCGGGATCAGTTAACGAAGGGCTGCGATTGTACCATCCGATATTACGCCAAACAAAATAAGCCAGGCAGGTGAGGGTAGTATCTGCATTTATTGCAGATGCTGGATGATGAGGGGTGTTGTTTGGGTATGGAGAGGGAGCTTGAAGATCGGTGGGAGCAAGCTCCCACCGGAAGTTAACAGAGGCTAAGGTTTATTTAGCAGTTACTACAAAATCGTCAACGAATAGATTAATACCACCGGCAGGTCCTTCAGCGTAAATAAGAAAATCGTTAATCACACAGTCGGCTGGAATTACCAGGTCACCTGTTAGTGTCGTCCAACTTCCTTCGGTTACTGCAGAGGTGTTTGCTACCCAGCTGTAGGTGGTATCAGCTCCGCAGGTAAGTTTGCGGGTAATATTCACCGGTGCACTTGCAGCTCCTTGAATAGCCACGCTCATGCTGACTGCATAGGTTTTACCGGCGCTAAGCAACGGTCTCAAATCATTGTAAACCGCTGGGCCATTGCCGCCACGACCACTCAATTTCAAACTATAGCTGCCGGATTTTGCGAGTTCGGTGGAGGCAGCAACAGCGCCATCCCATGAGAACCAGCCATTGACGTTACCCAACTCGAAATCGCCGTTGCTGACCAAATTTGGGGTCGTGATAACTTCACGTACTGAAACATCATCCAGATAAATATCAATCCCGCCTGCAGGACCTTCAGCGAAAATCAACAAATCTGTTAGTTCGCATTGCGGTACATTTAATTCACCGGATAATTCAACCCATTGCAAATTGTTGATGGTGACAGGGTTAATCAGCCAGCTGTAAGTATCAGTGCCCGCGCAACCAATTTTAGTGGTTATATTGACGTTCGCTGATGGCGCACCGGCAATGCTTGCCCATAATTTCACGGCATATTTACCACCAGGTTTTACCGCGGAATTTAAACTGTAAGCAGCAGGGCCATTGCCAGAGCGATTAGCCAGTTTCAATGCATAGCTGCCGGAGTGAAGGTTTATCGTGTCGGCCGTTATAGCGCCGTCCCAAGTAAACCATCCGCCCGCAGTGCCATTTTCGAAATTGCCATTGGGAATTAAATTTGCGCCTAATCCTGCATCTGTATCAGGCGCGTGGAATTTCACTGCATCTAAATTGGCAACACCGTAAACATTATTAAATTTAATGTAGACGTCATGCTGACCACTGACCGCAGGCCATGGAATAGTCACGGTTTTTGCAGTGCCCCAGCCGCCACTGGATTCCAGATTTTGTTCAGCTAGTGGAGCTGCATCCAAACTGTCGAGGTGGAAAGATACTGATCCAACTTCAGTATTTCCTTTGATATAGGTGATGCTTAGTTTGTCCCACGACGTCTGAAAGTTTACTTTTTTGAAGGCAATCCAATCACCCGGGTCGGTGTAAGCGACAACATCACCACCGGCGAGAATACCTTTGCCGTCATCGTATTCCTCAGCTTGCAATGTAAGCCCTGCAGCATCGCCACTCCAACCCGTCGGAGTGTAAATGGGTACTGCGCAATTGGTTCCACCTGCCATATAACACAACATCCATTCAAAACCGGGACGCAATGTTTTATTGGTGCGAATCAGGTAAGCATTTTCTCGCCACATCTGACCCTGCAAATGACCCCAGTGAGTAATACCTACAACTGATGGGTTATCCCAGAATATGCTGAATAAATCACGAACACGATTAGCGTGTTGCGCATCATTTGCAAAGTTAAGGTCAAACTCGGAAATATAAATTGGCAAACCCGTTGCGGCCAATGCATTCAGGTTTTGTTTGACTTCAGTTAACTCGGCGCGCTCAAGGAAGTGCGCTTGCAAACCAATACCGTCAATCAAATCGCGATCTTTCAGCAGGTTGATAATTTGCAAATAATCCTGCGTGAAGGAGGCGAAAATTTCGATGTTGTAATCGTTAAGCAGCAGCTCCGACTTGGGGAAGTATTGGCGCGCTAGCTCGTAGGATTTGATCACCCAATCCCAACCGGTTACACCTGCTCCGCCTAACGCATCACGAAATGCTGGTGGCGCGTGCAGAGGCTCGTTGACGACATCAATCATTTGCAGATCAGGATAACGCTGTGCAACAGCAGCCATCCATTCTTTAATTTCAGCTAATTGATCCGCAGGGCTTAGATTGTTCATCCACGTGGGTGCTTGCTGGCCCCAAATTAAGGTGTGCATTTTGAAAGGCATACCATTAGCCTTCGCAAAATTGTAGGCCTTATCCAATTCATCCCATCTCATTACATTGCGTGTGCCTTCAACACTTTCCCACTTGCCGGCATTGCCCGGTGTTAATTGGTTGAAATATAAAGGCAGGTCTTCGTATTCTGCCGCTGCGTCTGCCGCAGAACCGAGGAAGCGGTTACCGATGGCGGTGAATACACGTACAGGCTTCGAGCTGGTTTTGTTACCACTGGGATCGTAAGCGGTTGCTGTATAAATTTTACGGCCATTGTCAGCACTTGTGACAGGAACGCTTAATCTGAAGGGGGCTTTGGTAACTTGGCCAATGATTTTTCCATTAGCTTCAAACACAACTTTGCGTACAGCAACATTATCTGTCGCTTGTGCGTCCAGCGTGATGTTTGCATTGCTGGTAAATAATTTCTTGTTCGCACTTAAGCTGATAACAGGTGCAGTGCTATCACAATTTTTTCCATTGATTGCAATGATGTAGCCGGTAGGGGCGCTGTACACGCCATTAGCCGTGTATTTGAAACGATATTCACCGCCTTTGGGGATTTTTTTGTTCTTCAACGAGGTATGCGAACTTATAAGGTAGCCACCTTCTGCCGGGCTGAAATCTCCCTGGTTGACATCGCGCATGGTGGCGTTACCAATGTCCAGAAAAATTTTGAAACTGGTGGCAACCTCTCCGGTTTTGTTTACCACTTCGGTCCATGCGTGATAGGAAGCCGGGTTAGGCATGGTCGCTTGAAGCCCAAAGTTAAGGCTATAACCACAGTTGCCGGAATTATTCGTTTGTGCAAGCGAACCCGCGCTAAACGCGAGCAGGCTCACCGCACCTATAAGCGGAAAAAAGTTGATGGACATTTAAGTCTCCTGGTTTTATTAATTATCGATATGGAGCTAAGGTTATTCGCTTTGCTGAGCGCATCTCGAACTAGAAGCGATACACATCAAAAATAACCTTATAGTTGGTAATACTAGAAGATCAGTGGCATCAAAATCAACGAGTGTTACCGGGTCCCTCAGATTAAATTTTTATGCAATGCACTTGCATGTCCCCGTTTTGTTATTAACGGGGCGCATCGGCTAGCATAGCCTTAGCTACAGCTTCTGCAACTTTGATACCATCTACCCCTGCCGACAAAATTCCACCCGCATAACCTGCGCCCTCACCAGCCGGGTACAAACCGCGCGTGTTGATGCTTTGCAACGATTCATTATCGCGTTTAATTCGTACGGGTGATGAGGTGCGGGTTTCAATTCCAGTGAGAATGGCATCATGGCGATCAAAGCCGCGAATTTGTTTTCCGAATTCCGGTAAAGCTTCGCGAATAGCTTCAATAACATAACTTGGTAACGATGGCGTTAAATCGCCAAGCAACACGCCAGGTTTATACGAAGGTTCAACTTCGCCAAATTCGCTGGACGGTTTTTTGCGAATAAAATCGCCTACCAATTGCCCCGGTGCGCAGTAGTCGCTGCCTCCTAGTTCGTAGGCGAGTGATTCCAATTTTTCTTGCAACTCTACACCTGCTAATGGCCCGCCGGGGAAATCTTCCTCTGGCGTAATTCCAACTACAATGCCAGCGTTTGCATTGCGTTCGTTGCGCGAGTATTGGCTCATGCCATTGGTCACGACGCGATTCGGTTCCGATGTAGCAGCAACAACAGTTCCGCCTGGGCACATACAAAAACTGTAAACCGCGCGACCATTCTTGGCGTGATACACAAGCTTATAATCCGCTGCGCCCAACTCAGGATGCCCTGCATATTTACCAAGGCGCGCTGTGTCAATTAAAGATTGCGGATGCTCAATGCGGAAACCCACCGCAAACGGTTTTGCCTCAACATAAATTCCGCGCTCGTGGATTTTACGGAAACTATCGCGCGCGCTGTGGCCGAGAGCGAGCACTACATAATGGCTGCGAAGTTGCTCTCCATCTGCAAGCGTTACACCTTGAATGCGGTCATCTTCAATAATGAAATCAGTGACTTTACTTTCAAAACGCACTTCACCACCAAGCGCGCGAATTTCTTCGCGCATGGTTGCGACCACACCGGTTAAACGAAAGGTGCCTATGTGTGGTTTGCTCACATACATAATTTCTTCCGGCGCACCGGCGCGGATAAATTCATGCATGACTTTACGACCGTAAAATTTCGGGTCTTTGATTTGGCTGTAGAGTTTTCCGTCCGAAAATAAACCCGCACCACCTTCACCAAATTGCACATTGGATTCCGGCGTAAGAATTTTATTGCGCCACAGCGCCCAGGTATCTTTGGTGCGACGCCGAACGTCTTTACCGCGCTCCAGCACAATCGGTTTAAAACCCATTTGTGCAAGCGTAAGTGCAGCGAATAAACCGCAAGGCCCAAAACCAATCACCAGCGGGCGTTCAGTTAAATTTTCAGGTGCTTGGGCGACAGGGTAGTAGTTAGTATCAGGAGCCGGGCGCACATTTATATCATCGGCAAAGCGCGCCAGAATGCGTTGTTCGTTGTTGGCGTTGAGGTCGATGATATAAACAAATTTGATTTCGCTGTTCTTTTTACGCGCATCGTAGCTGCGTTTGAACATGGTGAAATCGCGCAAATCAGTGTCTTTGATTTTCAAGCGTTCAATAATGGCTTTGCGTAGAGCGTCCGCGGGGTGGTCAAGCGGTAACGCGAGTTCGGTAATGCGAATCATGGCAGGTTCCTGGCCGGGGTATCCGGCAGAGGCTAGGGAGAAACAGCCGCGCATTGTACATTTTCAAGTTCAAGCTGTCAGGGTATGTCGCAGAGCCTTTTCAAGCTGAAACATATACAATTACGGCTGTCGTCTTATTTATAGAGTTTTGTCATGGCACGATCAAAAAGTAGTAACCGTTGGCTCGAAGAACACGTCAACGACCCTTATGTTAAACGCGCACAAGTGGACGGTTATCGTGCGCGCGCCGCTTACAAACTTATTGAATTGAATGAAAAAGACAAATTAATTCGTTCGGGGGATTTGGTTGTAGATTTAGGTTCCGCACCGGGCAGTTGGTCGCAAATCGCGGGTCGTATGGTCGGGGTGAAAGGGCGGGTAGTGGCATCAGATATTTTGCTGATGGACTCGCTCGAAAATGTAGATTTTATTCAGGGCGATTTCACTGAGGAGTCTGTGTTCAACCAAATTATGGATTTACTGGGTGGCAAAAAAGCCGATGTGGTTATTTCCGATATGGCACCCAACATCAGTGGTGTGGATGCGGCTGATCAAGCATCATCAATGTATTTGGTAGAGCTCGCGTTGGATATGGCGCGTAGCGTGCTCAAGCAGAAAGGTGATTTTGTCGCAAAAGTTTTTCACGGTGAAGGTTACGACGATTATGTAAAAGAAGTGCGAAAAAGTTTTGAAAAAGTTGTTATTCGTAAACCTGATGCTTCACGTCCACGCTCGCGTGAAGTTTATGTGGTGGGGAAGGGGTTTAAGGATTAATTCGCTGTCCAAATGTAGCTTTAGTTGGTGAATACCTTAAGAGTGTTGTTGGTGAATATATTCATCGAGATTTTCTGCTGCGTAAGAAACCAATCGCAAATAATCCTAAACCCAAAAGCAAAAGCGGATTTGGTTCGGGAACCTCTACACGATCAACTTCCACTTCCAGCTTGATAGAGTGAAGCCATAGATTATTGGTTTCTGGGAGAATGTGAGCATTCATAGTGCCAGCTACATCTATATTTAGTGAGCACCACTGAATATCCTCGTTCTCCCAATCGAAAGCTTCAAGCTGGCAAGAATCATTGCGAGTCCAATCTGTTTCGAAAACGGTTAAGCCAGTATCGACATCGTTAACCCAGTCTCGCCAATAAAATATCCACGAACTAAAAGTAACCGTTTCATCCTCATACTGCGGCGCATTTTCGTCTGGAAACTCAGGATAACTGCCATCATCATACTGGTAAGTGTCACCCTGGTTTTGTGGCGACCAAATTTCTGTGAAGTCGTAAGTCAGTTTGATGTGAGTGATGGAATCGGTGGCAGGAGAATAACCTGCGGGAATGAGCTCAAACACATGCCCCTCCCATATTCGATGAGAAAGTTGTTTTTCAACGACATAAGTGTCTGAAATTAGCAGGGCCTTAGCTTGGAATGACAGGAAAGGTAATGTGAGTAGTAAAACGGCAACGAGGCGGCGCATAAAATTTCCTTTGTTTTTGTTGCTATGAAGATCAGAAGATAAGCAGATTATGAGCCATATTTTTTTTACAATGATTTATCAAGGTGTTAAATTAAAATCAGTTTGCATTAATCAAGTTTATGTAAATTATTTCGACATTATCGACATTATCGACCTTTGAGGGAAGTACGTAATTTTGAGTATAGAGGCGAGCAAATTTGTTCAGCGAAGCAATGGAGCAACAATTCCTGTCTCCTAAATCAGCAAAGGCAGAAAAAAATATATGGAGTGTTTTATGAAATTTGTCGTTTTTTTAGCAGTTCTATTTTTTACGCAAGGAGTATTTTCAGAGGAAAAGATTGCGGACCCGCTTGCTGTAGTTAATGCCAGAATGGATGCATATAACAACCACGATATAAATGCGTTCCTAAAGCTTTACTCTAAGAACATACAGATATTCACATTTCCAAATATTGCCTTGGGACCCAAAGGCAAGGATCACCTTGAGGGTATATTTAAGTCGATGTTCAAAGAGGGCAAAGTGAATGTTAAAGTTCACCAGCAAATTACCCAAGGTAAATATGTAATTAACCATGAAACAGTGAATTATAATGGGAGGGATCAAAAATATGTGTCCATCTATGAAGTTGAAAATGGTCTTATCACCAGTGTTCAGTTCGTAAGGGAATAGCCAGTACGTAGGGGTACGGAGTTATTAAAATGAAAGTTATAGTGGTAATCTTTTTTTATGTTTTTAGTGTTTTTTCGGTAAATATTTTTGCTGCTGAAATATATCAATGTAAGACCTCGGAAGGGAAAGTTGCTTATTCTGATAAGCAGTGTGCTAATACCGAATCTCAGGCAAAAGTTGATTTTAAAAATATTTCCTGGACTAGGTCGTTGGATGCCAGTAAGCCTGTCGGTACAAAGATTATTGAAGTAACGCAAAAGAAGGAGGACACAATCATTAAGTATTCTTTTCATCACCAGGATCAGTTACGCACATTTATGCGTTCCGCACAGCAACTGAGCAGTATGAATGTTAATTTATTAAAATATAAAGCGCCTAAAAATGGAGCGCCCGGGGAAGCTTCGCTTATGGTGACGACTAAAAAAGGAATCTTGACTGGAAAAATACCTGAATTGAAATCTGGCGAGGCTAGCTCATTGAAATAAGAATTTTCGCAAGCTGCTTAAAATTAAAATTTCTGCATGAAAATGTTCTTTCTACATCTAATAATTTAAAAATAATTAAAAAATGTCGCAATACGTTAGGCATCGAACGGATAGCTAGGAGGAGTTTGGAGAAAATACTTCTGACGGTTGATAAAGCAAATTCATCTGTTTTAACAATCAGACAATTATAGAGTCATTCTTTTCATTGAAACGAGGGTTTTATTATGAGTCAGCATCCTGAAGAAAGAAGTAAGAAATCTACTGGCAAAACTGAATCTGGAAAATCTTCTGGCGGTAAAAGCGGAAGTAGCTCCAGCGGAAAAAGTTCCAAGAAGTAAGTTAGGAACTTTTACCAAGCAGATTAATATCTGCTTGGTAAGCTTAAACTTCAACTCGTCCTCTCATCACATCCAACCTAATCGCTTCAAATTATTGATGTTTTAAAGTCCGCTTATCACCACGTAAAATAAATACCCACATGACGCCGTTGCTGTAAAAAATGATATCGTTCTAAGCTTATCTAAATTAGTAAGATAAAAAATCCCATGTAGTACTCTTGCTACCAGCACCACTATCGCTGCTACCGCCAAATTTTCTATCTCAACCCCTGATCCTACTACCGCAACTAGCGAAGCAGTGTAAATGCCAAGCGCCTCCCAGGCGTTTTGTTGGGCCGCTACTGCTCTGGCACCTATTCCTTGAAGCTTGGAATATTGTTCGCGCGGATTTTGATTATCAATTTTACCCAGTTGCTTCTGCCGAAAGTAACCCGATACGAAAGCCATTAGATAGGGAAGCATGCATAGACAAAACAAAACTATTAAGGCGGTTTTCATTTTAATTTACCTGAGTAATTAATTTTTCGGTTTATTTGTGCAGAGGCATATGAACAGTAATCATGACTGATTGGGCTTGAAATTTTAAGATCGGCTTGGTGCAGATAATTAATTCAACGACCTGATCCAATCCCTTAGGCTCTCAGTCACCTTTTCAGGTTGTCCCAGAGTAGAAAGGTGGCCGCAATTTTCTACTATAACTAACTTGGAGTTTGAAATTTGGCTGTGCATTTCTTCGTGTACTTCAATAGGGGTGATAGCATCCTGCGCTCCGCAGAGAATCAGGGTGGGGCAATGAATAGTAGGTAGTGTAGGACGACTATCAACTCTTCCTATAATTGCTTGCTGTTGGCGTATGAAAACATTTTTCCCCAAAGTGTTTGCCATTGCTTTAATTGAATCGATTTGTTGATGATCGTTTAATTGTGATGGGTGAACAAGCTTGGGAATTAATTTTTCGATGACCGCATCCAAATCACTTTCAGCAAGGTCCATTAATGCTTTACGATTTGCAGTCGATTCTGGAGTGTCTGGACGAGCGCTGGTGTCCAAAAGTGCCAGACCTGATATTCGTTCAGGTGCTTGCCGCATAATTTCCATCGCTAGATAACCACCCATAGATAAGCCCGCTACTGCAAATCTTCCAGACGGTACCTGCGTTAATACTAGCGAAGCCAAGTCACTCATGGAATTGGCAGTGCTCATATCTGCCACACTAATTTCGGCGACATCAGCAAGATTTGCAATTTGGTGTTCAAACAGCCGATGATCATTCAATAAGCCGGGAAGTAGGACAAGATTTTGTTTGTTCATCACATATACTCGCTGCGATTAAGATAAATGGATAACTGTGCACATTAAAAAGATATTCAAAAGCGTTGACTGCGTCTAACGCACACTATATGCCAACCTCGTGCTGCTCGGTGCGTAAGCGCACTCTAATGTACAGTAACTAATAACACATGAACTATAGATACAAGTTATTTAAATTATTCAAATGCTCCCCTAAGAAGGTCGCGTGTCGCGAATCATTTAGTTAGTTACCACACTGTTATTAAATGTCATTTGCTTCACGATTTAATTCCCGTTCAATAATTTAATGAGGTGGATTATGGATTCAATTAATAAAAACCAGCTTGAAGATAATCATGAAAATTTATATTCAGGTAAGGCGGTTGATAAAATTAAGGAATTAACTAAAAAAGCGGATAGTTGCTTTTTTACAACCAATGTATCTGTTGCTGGTTCATGCGGTACTCGTCCTATGAGTGTTGAGGAAGTTGACGACGAGGGTAATCTTTGGTTTCTGAGCGCAAATGACAGCCATAAGAATCTTGAGATTAAACAAGACCCAAATGTAACTTTATATTTTCAAGGCTCATCTCATTCCGATTTCCTGGTATTGAAAGGCGTAGCAAGTGTTTCACGCGATCAAAATAAAATTGAGCATTTATGGAAGCCAATAATGAAAACCTGGTTCACTGAAGGTGAGCATGACCCCCGTATTTCAGTTGTCAAAGTAACTCCAATAGATGGATATTATTGGGATACTAAGCATGGATTTGCTGTTGCTGGCGCTAAAATGTTGATTGGAGCCGTAATCGGCAAAACTCTTGATGATTCTATTGAAGGGGAAGTACAAGTTTAATTTTAAAATTTAAACTTTGTGCTTTATTGATGCAGAGGTTATTTTATGTCGGCAGGTGCAATTATGGCAGGCCGATTATTTAAACCTCCCGCAGAGGTGAATAAGCCGCCATTAAATTTCTTATTGAATTGTTTGTATAATGCGCTTAAAAAAATACTTGTAATGTTACTGGAGAAATTAAATGAAAAAGCCAGCTAAAAATACAATTTGCCTTTGGTACGATGGCGATGCTGAGGAAGCAGCGCAATTTTATGCAAAAACGTTTCCTGATTCGTCTGTCGATGCTGTGTACCTAGCACCTGGTGACTATCCATCAGGAAAAAAAGGTGACGTATTAACAGTGGAGTTTACGGTTTTGGGAATTACGTGTATTGGGCTTAATGGCGGACCTACATTTAAACATAGTGAAGCATTTTCATTTCAGGTTGCGACTGAAGATCAGGAAGAGACAGATCGTTACTGGAATGCAATTGTTAATAATGGCGGTGAAGAAAGTGAGTGTGGTTGGTGTAGAGATAAATGGGGATTGTCCTGGCAAATTACTCCTATAGCTTTAATTCAAGCAATAGCAAATCCAGATCCTTTGGCAGCGAAGCGTGCGTTTGAGGCTATGATGCAAATGCAGAAAATTGATGTAGCTGTTATTGAAAGAGCAGTGAAAGGTTAAAGAAACAGCTGAGTTTGACGTGTCTAACTCTGTGACTAAAAAATATATTCACTGACGTGTAATGCAAACCAGCTTTATCCCAGTTTGCATTACAGTCGTGCGAGTGCAAACTAGTTAGTGAACCATATAAGGCTGGCGCAATCTTAGCCCCCGTTCCTCTAAAGCTTCAAGCTGTGGTCTCTCCAGCTCGCTAATAAATGCGTCGTAAGCTACACGAACGTTCTTATCAGAGATCATAGCGCTGTTTTGTAACAAATCCAAAATGCCATACTCGTCAGCAAGTCTATGGCGCTCGCCCGTAAGATGATAATACTGTGTACCCAAACGTTGCAGACGAAAAATGGCGGTTTGTGAAAAAATCAAAGCATTCATATATAACTCCTCTGCCTGTTTAAAATTTCTGTTTAGTCAGGGGGGATTATAGAGATGGCTAAAACTCGTTCTGTACCCGAGCGCACATTAATTAATGGTTTATGGTAAGTTCGGCATTGAATTTTAATTTATATGCCACAGAATAAATCTGGTGGGGCCAAGCGAAGCATTCAATAATCTATTTGGAGGAGCCTTTAAATGACTATGAATATAAGAATAACGACCTTGATTTTCTGCTTGTTATTTACGGGAGGGTGTAGCAACCTTTCCTCAAAAAGCGAAAAAAATTGGGTGGGATATACCGAGTCAGGTAAGGCATCTTTCTACGCAAATAAGCACGAACACAGAAAAACAGCAAATGGCGAAGTATATAAACATAGTTTAAATACTGCTGCGCATAAAACCTTGCCATTTGGCGCGAAAGTAAAAGTCACTAATCTTGAAAGTCGCAAAAGTATTGTAGTAAAAATTAATGACCGCGGGCCTTTTATCAAAGGTCGAATAATCGATCTTTCTAAATCCGCGTTCAGCGCTATTGGCAATACTTCATCGGGTGTGATGAATGTAAAAATTGAAGTAGTAAATTAATACGCGATCTAGCGAATTATTTTGCGATGCGCTTGCGGATCCGGCTCAACAGTAAACTTGCAAACCCTAATATCATCAACGTTAAACTGCCGGATTCGGGTACTTTACTTGTAGCACGTGCTAGCGAATCAATTCTAAAATTATATTCATATCCAATACCTTGATCGTTTAATTGATAAACGTAGCCGTAATTTTCCGAGTTAGCAAATTCAGGCCTGATAATGACGTCATTATAATTAGCACCGCTAACTAATAACTCAGCATTCTGCCCGCTTGCTCTGAGCGATAAAGACGTGTGGTTTCGTGGGTACGGAGGATCATCGTAAGTGCGTTGAGCGTAAAAACCGCTATCACCACCCAAGTAATGGGAATGATAAGCAAGATATGTATATGCGTCGTCAGCTTCAGCTTCAGGAGCTGGAAAAAGCGGAACTGCATCTGAAATATCCAAAACGCTACCATCTGGATTGGTTATGCTAAATGCCATCCAATTGGCATAATCATAGCTATGTTCGCTTTTACTGTATTGAATGTAATTAAGGTCGTTGTATGGGCTCGCTGCTAAATCTTGTAAATCCATCACTAATGTACCGCTTACCTTCAGTCCGTTCCATTCTGGTTGCCGCGTAAAAGCGGTTTGGAATATTCCAGAAACAAGTACTGATTCGCTGATTGTTCCTTTGAATTCGAAAGCCAGAGGTAGCGCGCAACTTGCAACCGACGCGAGTGACGTAAAGGTCAGCAGAACCAAATGTGTAAAATATTTTTTCATCCCCATTTTTCCAAAGCTAATTGGCTTTAGATTAGTTGGCAATATTTGAACCAAAATATATTTCTTCAGACAATTCATCAGTTTGAAAAAGGTAGCTGGTTGAAGGTAAGAAAAAAATGTAAATTTAATCGACATGATTTAAGTGTCACAACACAGAATGTCGTTAAGTTGTCGTTTGAATAACCATTTAATTTTTTTGAAGCCTTTAAAGAAATTGAAAGTGATGACTCGCTGTTTCTACCAGCTAACTACATTTGCCTCTAAACCATTCTTGATGACATCCAATTTGACATTGGCGCCATTAATTTGAACTCTATAATTTACTGCTTCGGGAAACGACGACCCCCTAACTACCACATCGTAAGTTCCATTCGATAGTGGAATCGAATATGAACCAGTTGAGTAAACCGGGTATGAATTTTCATTGACAGAGATGGTTGCGCCATTCAGTCCTTCGCCGACGTCGTAAAACTGGTTGTTATTAGCATCTGAATAAATCACGCCGGTTAAAAAATATTTGTTTCCAGAGGTAGCGAAATTTTCCGTCAGCATTGCGCCTAAATAGGTCGTGTTGTCTTTACTATTAAAAAAATATCCTTGTTTTTGACCAACTCCAATCTCGCGAAACTCCGCAGCTAAAATATTTACACGGTGGCCGGGTGACTCAAATAAACCCGCATGTTGCGCAACTGCGTATTGAGTTAAGTCGATCATTGGGCCCGTGGTTCCTGCCCAAGCAATATTTTCACCAACACTTGAGGGCGGCGCGAGCGAATATCCCGCTGCAGCCACTCGATCACTCGGTTCATTACCTCCGGCTCCATTATGGGAAAAGATGTCGTTATCCAGCATCCATTGTGAGTGAGCTCGCGCAGCGTCAGTTAATAAAATATTAAGCGCCAATGGTTGTTTTTGATTGGGAGTTATTTGTGTTCCGGAAATTCCTTCATTAAGACTAATTCCATAGCGCTCCGCTTCAGCAGTAGGGTCAAAGCGTGCGCGGTTAATTAGCTCAACAACGAGCACTTCTTGGGCAGTAGGCTCAAACGATGTGGATGTTTCTGAAGGCGTTGCACTAACTTCAATGCTTTGTGTGCTTTCCGTTGTATTGTTTACTGCAGTGATTACAAAATAATAGGTTCTATTGTTTTGTAATCCGGTAACAGTGTATGGCGTATTAACATTTTTAATCCAGACGCCGTTTTCAAATGCACTAATATTTTTGGATAAAATACCGGCTTCTGTCGCATAAAAAATATCGTATGAGGTTGCTCCTGTTACCGAATTCCACGTAAGCATCACTGACGTGTTACCTGATTTCGCATTTGGATTTTGTGGGGCTGACAAAGTTGATGCAGAGTTGGAACTTGAAGCTGCATTAGAGCTTGTTTTAGTGGGCGCCGTATCGCCACCACCCCCACCTCCGCATGAAAGCAATAGCATTACGCAACTAGTAATAATGAGACGTTTGAAGTGCAACATATGCTTGCCTCTACTTAGGAAAATAATCAACAGTTAATATTAGGTTAAGACTATTAATGGATCTGTGCGTCTCTTAGCTTATTTATAAGACGCGGTAATTAAATCCATAAGCGTTCTATCGAACATATCCGATTTTTGCTGGAAGCTAATATTGGTACACTTGATATTGTCAGGAGGATATATGAAATTAGAACCACGTAAGGGGCAGGCGCCGGCTAAGTTGGAGCGCGAAGAGTTTCACACGGAATTTCATAAATCCTTTATCGATCCGCGATTTATTACTGTTAAAGATGCGCTAGCTGACGTTGAAGAAATTGCATGGAAAAATTACAGCGAAAGCGGGCATAAGGCACCTTTCACCGAAAAAGCAGGTGAGGCATTTTTTGACCCCGATTACGATCTCTCAGTAGAATGGAAAGCGACAAGCCAGCGCTTGGCGGCCGCGGAAATAAAACAAAAAGATGCCAGCACTAAATCACGGGTTTTACTGATTTGTGGTTCAGCAAGAAATGACGGAACTTGCCCAGGTGAAATTTCAAAAACCTGGCGGCTCACATTGATGGCAAAAGAAGAGTTAATAATTGCGGGTATCGAAGTTGATGTTCTTGATTTAAGTTTACTTACCTCTGCATACGACAAGCATATTCACCCCTGTAAAGCATGCGTATCTACCGCCATGCCTTTATGTCACTGGCCATGTAGCTGTTACCCCAATCATGCAGCGCGGCAAACTAATGACTGGATGGCAGAAATTTATGAAAAGTGGGTTGCCGCTCACGGTGTAATTATTCTCACACCAGTTTACTGGTATCAAACACCGAGCGTATTAAAGCTGATGATTGATCGCCTGGTTTGTGCAGATGGCGGAAATCCCGACCCCACCAGCACTCATGGAAAAGATGCAGAAAAAGCGAAAGAAATTGAATTGGCTGGCTGGAATTATCCTAAACACTTAGCCGGTCGAACTTATGGATTAGTTGTGCACGGTGATGTTGCTGGTATAGAAGGCGTGCGACGTGGGCTTTCAGATTGGCTTGATTGGATGGGTTTAATTGATGCGGGTTCCAGTTCACGTTTGGATCGTTATCTTGGTTATTACGAGTCATACGCGGAAAGCCATGATGTGTTGGATCGTGACCAAGCATTTCAAGAAGAAGTTCGCAATGTTGCGAAAGCGGTAGCGAATTCTGTAACTGAATTACGACAAGGAACGCTTAGTAAACCTGATAAAAATTTAAAAAGACCAAGACCGAAATAATTAAAATTTAATTCGAGCACTATCAGTGCTAATTGCTTTAATTTAATAATGGATTTAAATCGCCCGCGCGGCTCTTCTCACTCCTTGTGGTGGTTGGCCAAACAATCGAACAAATGCTCGGCGCATACGTTCAGGATCGGTGAAGCCAACTTGTCGCGCTATTTCTTCAATAGGCTCGCTGCTCGTTTCAATCAACACTCTCGCCGCTTCTGCTCGTAATCGCTCTACCGCTTTTGCAGGCGACTCACCGGTCTCTGTCATAAACGCTCGTGAAAATTGGCGTGGGCTCAAACAGGCGATTTCTGCCAAACGATCAACTGTTAATTTTAATTGCAAATTTTCGCGCGCAAAACTTAATGCGGCTCGTATGCGATCAGATTCCGGGTCCAATTCCAATAACGTAGAAAATTGTGATTGCCCACCGGGGCGACGGTGATAAACCACGAGATCTTGCGCAACGGCTCGCGATAATTCCAAACCAAGATCTTCTTCGATCATCGCGAGCGCGACATCAATTCCTGCACTAATTCCTGCAGAAGTCCACACTTGTCCATCTTTAGAAAAAATTCTGTCACTATCGAGTTTTACACGCGGAAATAAACGTTGCAGTGCTGCGGTATAACGCCAATGAGTGGTAACGCGTTTGCCATCCAGAATTCCAGCAGCAGCGAGAATAAATGCGCCGGTGCATACACTGCCAACGCGTCTTGCTCGCGGTGCACAAAGTTGAGCGATGCTCGCTAACTCTGCAGCTTTTACAGGGCAGGTGGGTGTTTCGCCTCCACCTACAACAATGAAGGTATCGAAAAAAAATTCATCAATGGATTGTGTAAGAACCTCAACACCGGACGAACTCGCGATGAGTCCACCTGCGGGTGAAACAACGCGTAAACGATAAGGATTGTTGCCCGATATACGTCCCGCCACCTGAAAAGCAGCGAGTGGCCCACTAAGATCCAGTAACTGGAATTGCGGATAAACCAAAAAACCTATATCGAGCGCCATATCCCCACCTGCAGGGTTTAATTACAACGGTAATTTTCCAAACGCGACTGCGTTATCGAGTAAACGATTAGCGAAGCCCCATTCATTGTCATACCAGGCATAGATAGTTGCGTGTGAACCACCAATAACTTTTGTCATACCTAATTCAAAAATGGATGATGCATCATCGTGAATAAAATCGCTCGACACTAACGGTAAGTCATTGGTTTTTACTAAACCAGCCAAGGGACCTTCACGTGCGACATCTAACATCAAGTTATTAATTTCTTCGATAGAAGTAGGGCGCGCGGTAGTAAAACTCAGTACCAGCATGCATACGTCTATAGTCGGCACACGAATCGAATAGCCATCCAATTTTCCCGCCAGTTCTGGCATCACCAAACCTATGGCAGAGGCTGCGCCAGTTTTGGTAGGAATCATGGATTGCATGGCCGAACGCGCTCTGCGCACATCCTCGTGGTACACGTCAGTGAGTACCTGATCATTAGTGACAGAGTGAATAGTCGTCATGGTCCCCGCGACAATGCCGATGTGATCATTAAGTGGTTTAGCAATGGTTCCCAAACAATTAGTAGTGCACGAACCTATAGCGATAACGCGATGCTCTGGCCGTAAAATTTCATTGTTAACCCCGTAAACAATAGTCGCATCCACTTCTTTACCGCCGGGTGCAGATATAACAACTCTTTTTGCGCCAGCCGATAAATGAACGGCAGCTTTGTCCCTTGTGGCAAAGCGACCGGTGCATTCAAGCACCACATCTATATCAAGTTCTTTCCAAGGCAATTTTGCAGGGTCACGTTCAGACAAAACCTTGATGCTATCACCCTCAACAATCATTGCGTCTTGCTCGACAATAACCTCCCCAGGAAATTTGCCGTGCGTCGTGTCGAAACGGGTAAGGTGCGCATTGATCTCCGCGCTACCCAGATCATTGATGGCAGCTATCTGAATGTCATGCTTCTTTTCGGCTTCATAAAATGCTCGCAAGGTATTGCGCCCTATACGCCCATAACCATTTATCGCGACTCTGACTGTCATAGCTAAAACCCTCTTGGTTGACTGTGCGTAGATAATCGCTGAGCCATAGACAATAAGAAATGACGAAGATCCCTCTTTTTAGGACATTAATTTTGAGCAATCTTATTGCAGCGAGATAACTCGTACAAACAGCTCTGAGAAAACGCAACGACTGGATGACTCTCCCGGATCTGGTCGAATTCCACCGGATTAGAAAGTTTTCCTTATCGCGAAATTATTGTTAACTCGTTACGAGTTTTTTATAAAATTTAAAATAAAGATATTTTTATTCTTGCCAACATCGATGAGTAACTTTTGCTGAAAGCCGTTTTAGGAAGTACTGTGTTCGCCGCTCTTCAAGCGAAAATGATCTAGGCATAGATGATTCAGAATGGAATGCAGGCGTTAGTGAAAGTCTTTTGATATCTTTGAAAAACATCTCCCTGTTATGCTATCAATTGGTGCCACCCATTTTGGCCGAAAAATTCAATTGATCTTACAGAAGATTTGCATCCAATTTAAAAACTTCACAATCGGACGTAAAAATTTTTAAGAAAAATTTGGGCAGCAGCGTCCATTCTTTTGAAGTAGGTTGCGAATTTAAAAATGAAACTATTTACAGTTTGCTCTCCCCAATCTTATATTGTAGGATAATATTGCAGTGCGGTTTGGATGACTGTAGTAGCTCGCGTTAGGGAAATTATAATTATAAAAGTAGCACATCGGCATTTAACGTGGTATCACACTGAACCAGTATCAAATCGGCTTCAGGTTCACTTTCTTTCTATTGTCTTCATCGTTAGTTCTATTTTTTAGTTTGATACATAGGTGTCAGATTATTAATGGCGCTTAAAATCATAAAATAAACTTCAATCATTGCGATTGTTGTATAGATTTTCTAATTGCGCGTAGAAAGCGTTCAGATCAATAAATCAGATACCAATAAAAATAATCGAATCCAACGCGAGGAAAATATGAAATTTTTTAATGTAAAAACAATTATGCTGCTAGGGGCAGGTTTGCTGTGTGCACATCAATCCGTTATGGCAGCCTGCACATATAAGGTTACGAATGATTGGGGCTCAGGTTTAACGGGCGAAATTACTGTTACTAACAACGGCACCAGTGCAGTAAGCAGCTGGAGTGTTAGTTGGCAATATACGAATAATCGCTTAAGCAGTTCGTGGAATGCCAGTATCAGTGGTAGCAATCCTTACACGGCGAATAGTCTTAGCTGGAATGGTAATTTGCAACCCGGCCAAAGCGCATCATTCGGGGTTCAGGTGGAGAAGAATGGCGCTGCTGAAATACCAGTAATAGCTGGCGGCTTATGTAATGGTGCTACTTCATCGCTATCATCCAGTATTGTTTCGAGCAGTTCATCGAAACCTTCATCGTCTAGCTCTCTAATATCTTCTTCGCGTTCATCAATTTTTTCTTCGCGTTCTTCTATAACTTCATCAATATCATCCGTGGTTTCTTCTTCACGTTCTTCAATAGTTTCATCTTCAATTGCATCATCAAGTTCGAGTTCTTCTGCGTCAAATAACATTGCTATTTTGTTGGAAGAAAATCAAACCGGGTTCTGTGCTGTCGATGGGACAGTAGACAGCAACAATAGCGGATTCACCGGAAGTGGTTTTGCAAACACAAATAATGCGAGCGGTACAGGAGTTGAGTGGTCTATCAGTGTGAAAGCGACGGGCACCTACAATTTCACGTGGCGCTATGCATCAACAACATCACGTGCTGCGGATTTAATTGTGAATGGAAATATTTTATTTTCAGGCGTTTCGTTTCCTGCGACGGGCGGGTGGACAAGCTGGACAAACAGTGGAACCATAAGTGTTCCACTGGATATAGGCACACACAAAATACGTTTACAGGCTAGTGGCAGTGAAGGCCTAGGTAATATAGATAGCCTGGCAATTTCCGGCGCAAATTTGACGGCTGCAAATTGTGACGCGCCGGTTAATCCTATCAATTTTGTTTCGCCAAGTTTCACTAATATCGCGGTGCATGATCCATCGGTAATATTTGCGAACAACCAATACTACGTGTTCGGCTCCCATCTTTCTGTTGCCAAGTCCTACGATCTTGCCAATTGGACACGCGTGGCAGATGGCGTGAATTCAAGTAATCCAATTTTTAATAATGTTAATAATGAACTTTCTGAAGCTCTATCATGGGCGCAAACAAATACCTTATGGGCTCCGGACGTTGCCTACGTAAATGGTCGGTATTTGATGTACTACAACGCGTGCAAAGGTGACTCTCCACTCTCGGCGCTGGGCATTGCATCAGCATCCAGAATTGAAGGCCCGTACTCCGATAATGGATTAATTTTGCGCTCTGGCATGTGGGGGCAGGCCAGTGAAGATGGAAGTGTATACAACGCACTTGTACACCCGAATACCGTAGACCCCAGTATTTTTTATGACACCAGTAATCGTCTGTGGATGATTTATGGTTCCTATTCGGGTGGCATTTTTATTATGCAATTGAACGCATCAACCGGTTTTCCTGTGAGTGGTCAAGGTTACGGAAGGCATTTAATGGGCGGCAATCATTCAGCTATAGAAGGTGCTTACGTAATTTATAGTCCTGAAACAAATTACTATTATATGTTCGTTAGTTTCGGTGGTTTAACGGCAAATGGTGGATACAATATTCGAGTAGCTCGTTCACGGAACCCAAATGGTCCGTACTATGATGCAAACGGCACGGATATGCGCAATTTGAAATCTAATCCGAATTTACCGTTGTTCGATACCGATAGTCTTGCGCCCCATGGCGTAAAATTAATGGGCAACCATGTTTTCTCCGGTACTAACAGTCTTTTGGGTTATGTATCACCTGGCCACAATTCGGCGTATCGCAAAGCGTCTACTGGCCAATATTTTTTAATTTTCCACACCCGTTTTCCTAATCGCGGTGAAGAGCATGAAGTACGGACGCACGAATTTTTCTTCAACAGCGATGGTTGGCCAGTTGTATCTCCGTTGCGCTACGCAGAAAAAATTGATGCAAATAATCCGAATCGCAGCCGCTCTGCGTTGGAAGCCGTAGCCAGCGGTGAAGTGCCTGGAACCTATCAATTGATAAACCATGGTAAAGATGTTTCGGCCACCATTAAATCATCGAGCAGCATCCAACTTGTAAGTGGTGGCGGAATTTCTGGCGCACAAACAGGTAGCTGGACATTTGATACAAATACTCGTGCGACGACATTTGTTTTAAATGGCACGAGTTATCGGGGTGTCATATCGCGGCAGTGGAATCAAGTTCGCAACCGATTTGAATTGACCTTCACCGGTTTGTCTGCTGATGGAACAGCAGTGTGGGCGATTAAATCTAATTAGTTTTTGTTGTCCTTGAACAGCCACCTATATTAGGTGGCTTTTTTTTTGTTGAGATTTGTTTTTTATTTGTCGTAAAAATAATTTTAAATCCCGGATGAATAAAAATAGGCTTATAGGTGAGTAGATTTTTTAAATATGACTATACTTTGCAGGACTTATAAAGATGATCTCAATTCTTAAGCGGGTAGCTTCATGACCGAATTATTATCCATTATTTATGTAAGCTCGGCGGTGAGCCCTTTTAGTGATGTTGAGCTTGAATCGCTTTTGGTTGATGCAAGAGCGTTTAATAAAGCAAAGGCCATCACGGGTGTTTTGCTGTATGCAGATGGTAATTTTATGCAGTGTCTGGAAGGCCCGGTAGATTCTGTTTTGCGTGCATATGATCGTATTAAGGCTAGTCATCGTCACAAAGACCTTATTGAGTTCAATCGCGCAACAATAGACGCTAGAAGTTTCGATTCCTGGGAAATGGGTTTGTTGCGACCTACGAAAACAGAATTTATTTCAATTTCAAATGCCGTATCCCTGGCTTCTCCAAAAGATCATTCTTCTGTAATCGCCATTGAATTTATGAAAAGTTTTATAACAACAATGGGTGCTGGCAAATAATAGAACCCATTTCTGCTACGAATTTATCCCCGATATATTTTATTCATTGCCTGCATATGTTTGTGCTGGTAAGGGAGAAGTTTTTGCTAGACTGGGTGCCTGATCTTAAGGCTAGAGCTTTTCAATGTTAAACGAACTTTTTGCCATTCTTGCGCCCATCATGATCTCCGTTGGAATGGGTTATGTATGGGGTAAAAGCGGCACCGAATTTCCCACAGAATTTATCTCTCGCATTGTGATGTTCATAGGCACACCCTGCTTAATAATAGGGGTCATGGCCAAAGTAGAAGTAAAGCCTGACGTTATGGGTAGTGTTGCCCTCGCTACCGCAATTGTTATGACGCTAATGGGTTTAATCGGCTGGTTATGGCTACGCGCCATAAAATTACCTATTGCCACTTATCTTCCCCCGCTTATTTTCCCTAACAATGGCAACATGGGTTTACCTTTGTGTTTATTTGCGTTTGGTCAAACTGGTCTTGCTCTGGCGCTCGGTTCTTTTATGGTAATGATGATCGCCACCTTCACTGTAGGGTTGGTGTTAGTGACTGAAGGTGGTTGGCGCGAGCGATGTATGTCGGTGGTGAAACAACCCGTTATTTATGCGATGGGAATCGCCGTGATTTTATTGATGACGCATACGACCTTACCGCGATGGATTGGCAATACATTAGATCTGCTTGGCGGTATTGCAATTCCGTTAATGACAATTGCCCTGGGCGTCTCCCTCGCCACATTAAAAATCCAATTTTTGTCGCGCAGTATTGCGTTTAGTATTGCGCGTGTTTTTGGTGGTTTATTGCTCGGGTATTTGGTGTGCGAATTAATGGGTCTCACCGGAGTGTCTCGCGCAGTGGTGCTTTTACAATCGGCAATGCCCATTGCTGTATTTAACTATTTGCTCGCATTGCGTTACAACCGCTCACCGGAAGAAGTGGCTGCTATGGTAATGGTTTCTACCTTGATTGCGTTTGCTGGCTTGCCATTCTTGTTAATTGTGCTTTTATAAGTTTTACAATTAACAATAATGATGAGAAGAATAGATGGAATCGCCAACATTAAAACAAGGCTTTTCAACTCAGCTCAATACACCTGACATTCAACCCGTTATTTCGTTTGCACGTTTGCGCGCTGCTGAAAATGTGAACGAACTGCAAACAGATGTTCGTAATTTGCTATCGCAGCTCTGGGTGGGTCACGTAAATAAACGTGATTACAGTGGTGGGTGGGATGTGCTGCCTTTACGTTGTCAGCGTCAGCATGTTAATTCACACCCATTGCTGCAAAGTTTTGCGATTGAAGACGGCGAAGCTTGGGAGGATTTACCCCTGTTGGCCCGTTGCCCAAGCATTCAGAATCTGCTCGCTTATTTACAGTGTCCTGTTAAAGCTGTGCGCTTGATGCGTTTAAAAGCTGGCGCTGAAATTAAACCCCATCGTGATCATGAATTAAGTATGGAATTTGGTGAGGTGCGATTGCATATGCCAATTCACACTAGTGAAGCTGTACGTTTTTATGTGGATAAAAAAATTATTCCTATGCGGGCAGGTGAGTTATGGTATTTCAACGCAAATCAAATTCACGAAGTTTACAATGACGGGAGTGAAGACCGAATTAATCTGGTGATAGATTGCGTGGCCAACGAGTGGTTGTGTGAACAAATTGTCATTGGCGCCGCGAATGAAATAATCAGGATAGATAATGAGTAAATATTTTTTATCCTATTGCAATTTCATTAGCTCAGTAGAACAGCTTGAGTATTGCAAGCAAGCCAATTCCTTAAGTGACTTGTTGGCGCGTATCAAACAGCTTTGGAATTGTGACGATCTTGGCGATCATGAATTGCTCAGCGAAATTGCATCGCTGAATCAAATACCGATTAAGACCTCGTCAGTCAAATTGGCTGGTATTTGGTTGCCATATCGATATCAACCAAAAAGCCAACTGATCAACTGGTTAATTCCTTTTGGTCACCCGACTGAACCTTTTCAGGATGAATATATATCTCGCTGTCGGCAACATCTACTCAATCAAATTATCCAACCTTCCACTATCGAGTTCGCATTGCAACAGTCTGAAAATTTGACAGATGAGCAACCTGCAGGATTTATTTTTCATCTATCGCGTTGTGGTTCAACCCTTATTTCCGGATGTCTTTCCGAACTGGAATCCACCTGTGTTTTCTCTGAGTCTCCGCTGCTTACAGAAGTGTTGTTGGATAATAATTTAACACCATCGCAACAAAAAAATTCTCTGCGTGCCGTGATTAATTTACAGGCTGCTGCGTTTCCCAATCGGCCTAACATGATTATTAAATGGAACGCGTGGGATATTTTCCGTTGGGACATAATTCGCGCGCTATATCCGCAGGTGCCCGTTATTTTTCTGGTGCGTGAACCGGTAGAAATTCTTGCATCTCACCAGCGTTCAGCAGGGCGGCATATGGCTGGGGATATAAGCTTGGCTAATCTTCATCCCGTTTTTAGTCGCGTCAGTAGCGAGCAAACATTGTTGGCCTGGCAGAGCGGGGTGCTTGCCGCTGTATTGAGCGAGATGAGTCGGGTTAAAAACAATAATTCAATTTTATGTTTAGATTACAAAAGTATAGATAGAGCAGGTATCAATGAAGTTTGTCATCACTTTGGTTTGCAGCCACATTTAGAGCGATTCACCCAGCGGTTGCAATTTCATTCAAAAACGCCGCAAATTATTTTTTCAAATGATAATCAAATCAAGCAAGCAATCTTTTCAGATGCCGATAAAGCGTTCATCCAGGAAGCGATCTTGCCGCTTTATAAAGATTTTTTGAATCCTGATTGCGAGACTAGAAGGGTTTTATATGAACAATGAATGGGTGCTGTCACCGGGGCTTGGTTTGCGTTTGGTAGAGAAAGACGATGAGGAATTTCTACGGCTGTTATTCATTTCGGCACGCCCTGAGCTTGGTTTGTTGCCACTGCCACCTGCGCAATTAACGCAATTGATGCGACAACAATATGAATTGCAACAACTCGGTTACCTAAACCAATATCCACAATTAGAGCATTGGATTATCGCGACGCAGTCGGGGTCTGTCGGAAAAATTATGTTCGAGCGTTTACCATCTGCTGTACATATTATCGACTTTATTATTGCGCCTGAATGGCGTGGGCGCGGCATAGGGCGCTCAATTCTCACAGCATTAAAGGCTCATGCTGAGGCTGGTGTCGGTGTGTTGAGCTTACGCGTTGATCGTCAGAATATTAACGCCAAACGACTTTATCACAAGCTGGGGTTTGTGATGAGCCAATCTTCTGACACGCATGAGTTTTTAGTTTGGTCGTGAATTAATCATCCTTTGCCGCTTACAGAATAAATGGCGGTTAAATTCTGTTATAAGACGTAATGTGAAAATCCTCTGCTATACCTTATTTTGGAATTGGAGGTGAGTCTCACAAGCATTCATGAAATAAATCAATTTAAGAGCAGAGATTTTTTATAAAAATAAAAATTTTTGTATCTGAATTCCTCCCGGTTCAATTAATACCAAGTCACACCATTTTTTCATTTCTAAATAGTTATCAGGTTTTTAGATCGTTATTCTTTCTAAATAACTTTCTTGGCTAACTCGATAACGAAGTGTCGATCTTTTAATCAAGGACCTTTTAATTGAGGCCTTTTGATAACAGACGATTTCTTGAAGAAATTGAAATTATTGCCTATGAAGGGCGTACCCAAAAGTGGTTTGTGTATTGAAGTTATTCCCATTACGTAATTAAGGAGAAGAAGTATGTCAGATCCGTTTCTTGGTGAAATCCGAATGGTTGGTTTTAATTATGCCCCGCGAGGCTGGGCTCTTTGTGCTGGTCAATTAATGTCAATTGCGCAAAATTCCGCTTTATTTGCTTTATTAGGCGTTACTTATGGTGGTGATGGTGTAACGACATTTGCGTTGCCTGATTATCGTGGTCGCGGTCCTGTGGGTATGGGCAATGGCCCGGGGTTAACACCCATGGTGCAGGGTGAAAAGTCGGGTACAGAGAGTGTCACGCTTTCTCCGTTGCAAATGCCGAATCACACCCACCTGGCTACAACGACTGCAACGGCCACAAGCACAGGCACTCTCCAGGTGGCGGGTGCAAGCTCAAATCCATTAGCAACACCTTCAACAACCAATAATGTTTTGTCTGCATCGGGCGGAGGGCCAGGCAGTGCAACTATCTGGTCGGATCAACTAACCAGCCCAGTCACTTTGGCTAACCCTGAAGCGATTAATACAGCGGTGAATGTCAATGTCACTTTGCAGGCTGCAGGCGGTAGCCAGCCGGTTGGTTTACGCAATCCATATTTGGGAACCAACTTTATTATTGCAACAGAGGGCATTTTTCCGTCGCGCAATTAGGTTTGAGAAAATCTCGTAGGCGCAACGGACGCGCCATACTCAACAAGCCAAACAGAACAATTTATTAGTGAGAAATTATTTTGCCTGATACACAAAAATTTCATTTTATCTCCGGCTTGCCGCGTTCGGGTTCCACGTTGTTGGCGGCGCTGTTGCGGCAGAACCCGCGTTTTTACGCAGGCATGACCAGCCCTGTGGGTGGATTGTTTAGTGGGCTACTGAATCAGTTTAGTGCGGGCAGTGAATACGGCCCCATGATTACCCAAGCCCAGCGAAGGCGTTTATTGAAAGGACTTTTTGAAAGCTATTACGCTGACGAAAAAGATAAAGACATTATCTTTGATACCAATCGCATGTGGTCTTCCAAATTACCTGCGCTAATGGATTTGTATCCCAACGCTAAAGTCATTGCGTGCGTGCGCAATGTGGCCTGGATTATGGATAGCATCGAAAAAATTTATCGCGCTAATCCGTTTGAAAATACCAAGCTCTATAACGATGACATAGAACGTAATACGGTTTATAGCCGCGTAGAAACACTGGCGCAGCGTAATCGTTTAGTGGGTTTTGCGTGGGCCGCGTTGAAGGACGCTTACTACGGCCAACATGCGAAATCATTATTACTCATTGAATACGACTTGCTCGCTGAAGCACCTGAAAAAGTGATGCGACTGGTGTACGAATTTTTAGGCGAGCCCTGGTACCAGCACGATTTTAATAATGTTCAATACGATGCGCCGGAGTTTGATCAGGCATTGGGGCTTGATGGTTTGCATCGAGTTCGTTCAAAAGTGGCGGCCCAGCATCGCAAAACGATTTTACCTCCCGATTTATTTAATCAATACGCAGGCCTAAGTTTTTGGAATGAAGATCCTTCCAGCGAGGCGAATGTTATTCGTATTAAAAACGCGACACCTGTAGTCAATAAAACAAACGAATTTTTGGTAAGTAATTAATTACGCAATCGTTCAAAACGATTACCGAGGAAATACCATGTCATCGATCACCAAGGCTCACCCAATGCAAGTTTTTACTTCCAGTGCGAATAAATTTGATTCGCGAAATTTGTTTTGTGGTGCTGCCCTGGCGACGGCGATCCAATGTGCTTACGCAAGCCCGCAACAAACGCGATATGCCTTGCCCGCAACTCATGCCTCAATTGCTGTTGCCGCGGCAGCGGCAGAGGTCAAACAGGTTGTGGTTTTTGTAGATAGTCGTGTCGAAAATAGTGATGTGCTAGTGGCAAATTTTGGACCGACCGCAGAAGTTATTTATCTCAATCAGGATGTAGATGGCTTTACGCAAATTGCTAACCATATCAAGCATCATCGAAATATCGCTGAGGTTCACGTTATTTCTCACGGCGAAGCGGGTGCTTTGTTGTTAGGTGAAAATGTCGTGTCGAACTCCAATTTGGAAGCTTATGCCGACGAGTTACAAATCATAAAAGATGCCACAAAAGTTGGTGGAGGCATTTATCTCTGGGGTTGTGATGTAGGCGCGGGCGCACAAGGCTTGGCCTTTGTGAACTCATTGGCCGCCCTAACCGGGCGCGATATCGCTGCATCCAACGACCGCACCGGCAAAAGTGGTGATTGGGAACTGGAAATTGTTACCGGTGCTGTAGAAGCATCACCCGCGCTAATGCTTGCCAGTACCAGCGATTATGGTCACGACCTTGACACTATTATAGTGACCAGCAACGCCAATACTGGTGCAGGCACATTGCGCCAAGCTATCAGCGATGCCATCACTGGCGACACCATTACTTTCAACGCCGGGATGACAGTTACCTTATCGTCCGGTCAACTGAGTATTGCCAAAAACCTGATTATTGATGGTGACCTCGATAACAACGGTACGGCGGACGTTACTGTTGATGCAAACTACACCAGCCGCGTATTTTCAGTCAGCTCTGGCAATACCGTTACGCTTGAAGGGTTAGTGATTACCCATGGTTCTACTTCGGGTAATGGCGGAAATGGCGGCACTTCCGCCAGCGATGGCGCAAATGCAATGGGTGCCGGTATTTCCAACGCTGGAACATTAACCATAAGAAACTCTAGTGTTACTGCCAACGGCGCATCAGGTGGTGGCGGTGGCGGTGGTGTGGCAACTGCTAACGTCGGCGGAGGCGGAGGCGGCGGTGGTCCTCTAAACAATGGCGGCCCTACCGGTATCGGCGGGGCAGGTGGAGCAGCTGGGCCAGGTACCGGAGAGTATGCTGGTCAAGCAGGTAGTGGTGGCGCAGGCGGTCGTGGGGGAGGGTACTACTCCAGTTTGGGCTATATGGGCGGAAGAGGAGCCACTTCTACAGGCGGTGCTGGGGGTATAGGTAATTCCGGCTATTCAAATGGCGGAGCAGGAGCAACTGCCACCAGTGGCGCTCTTTCTATCGGTGGTGGCGGCGGCGGTTCCGGCTGGGATGCAACAGGCCGTACCGGTGGTTCAGCATCGGGCGGAATATATAACGCTGTTTCAGGCACTATTTTTATGGTCGGGACGTCTACTGTCACCAATAACTTAGGGGCGGGCGGCGGTGGCGGTGGCGGTAGTGGTGTTGGCGGTTCCGCCACCACTGATTTCAATGGAGGTGCCGGTGGACGGGGCGTTGGCGGTATCTGGAACGTGGGCACGCTGAACATTACCGCTGCAAATTTTGCGGCAATGACAGGCAATGATGGCACCAGCGGTTCTGGCGGGCTAGAGGGCCAAGATGGGGTAACAGGTACAGTTCCCGCTGCACAGGACAATATCTACAACGGTGGCACGATCAACACATCTTATGTTCCTGCACCTACAGTCACTATCGGCCTATCGGATTCGGCCCTGAGGGTGGGCGAAACCTCCATAGTTACCTTCACGTTTTCTGATGCTGTCACAGGTTTTGACAATGCTGATCTCACAATCCCCAACGGATCAATGACTGCGGTTAGTTCAGGCGACAGCATCACCTGGACATCAACCTATACACCAACCGCTAGCGTTCAGGACGCCACTAACCTTATTGTTGTCGATATGACTGGTGTGAGCGGCTCTGGCAACCCAGGCGTTGGTACCACCAGTTCCGGCAACTTTACGATTGATACATTGCGGCCCACGGCCGGTATTGTGGTTGCGGACAGCGCTTTGAGAATAGGTGAAACTTCTCTGATCACGATTACTTTCAGTGAAGTGGTGACGGGCTTTACCAATGCAGATTTAACCATTGCAAATGGAACCTTGAGTTCAGTGAGTTCTGTTGATGGCGGCATTACCTGGACCGCCACCCTCACACCAACTGCAAGTATTACGGATTCCACCAATGTCATAACTCTTGATAATACCGGCTTAACTGATGCAGCAGGTAATGCGGGTACAGGTACAACTGATTCCAACAATTACGCCATAGATACTGTGCGGCCCACGGCCAGCATCGTCGTATCCGACAATGATCTCGCTGTGGGCGAGACCTCGGGGGTGACAATCACCTTCTCCGAAGCGGTGACTGGATTCACTAATGCCGACCTCACCATTGCCAATGCCACGTTAAGCTCGGTTAGCTCCAGCAACGGCGGCATTACTTGGACAGCAACCCTCACGCCCACCGCCAGCATCACCGATGCTACTAATGTCATCACCCTGGCCAACACCGGCGTGGCTGATGCCGCGGGCAATGCGGGCACTGGCACCACTAACTCCAACAACTATGCCATCGACACGACTCGGCCGACCGCCAGCATCGTCGTGGCCGACACCTCGCTCTCAATTGGCGAGACCTCATTGGTGACCATCACTTTCTCCGAAGCAGTGAGCGGGTTCGACAACTCGGCACTGACCGTTGCCAACGGCACGCTCAGCGCCGTCAGCACCAGTGATGACATCACCTTCACGGCCACCTTCACGCCCACCGCCAGCGTTACCGATGCCACTAACCTCATCACGTTGGACAACACCTATGTGGCTGATGCGGCAGGCAATTCCGGCAGTGGCACAACTAATTCCAACAATTACGCTATCGACAGCACTCGGCCAACCGCATCAATAGTAGTCGCGGATACATCCCTTGCGGTGGGCGAAACATCACTGGTTACCATCACCTTCAGTGAAGCAGTAACAGGCTTTGCTAATGCTGACCTAATCATTCCCAACGGTACATTAAGTGCAGTGAGTTCTCTTGACAGCGGTGTTACCTGGACCGCCACCCTCACCCCAACTGCCAGTATTACGGATTCCACCAATGTCATCATCCTGGATAATACGGGTGTACAGGACGTGGCTGGCAACGCGGGCACAGGTACAACCGACTCCAACAACTACGCGGTAAGTACGGTGCGGCCAACTGCTACGGTGGTTGTGGCTGATAATTCACTGCTAGTGGGTGAAACATCGCTGGTCACTATCACATTCAGCGAAGCGGTAACAGGTTTTGACAATGCTGACCTAATCATTGCCAACGGCACATTAAGTGCGGTGAGCTCATCGAATGGTGGCGTTATCTGGACGGCAACTTTGACGCCGACAGCTAGCGTCATCGATGCAAACAATGTCATCACATTGGATAACACGGGTTTCACGAGTGCAGCGGGTAATACAGGAACGGGTACGACGGACTCCAATAATTACGCGATCGATACAGCTCGCCCAACAGCATCAATAGTCGTTGCAGATACCGCGCTGGCAACTGGTGAAACATCGCTGGTTACTATTACATTTAGCGAGGCGATAACAGGCTTTACCCTCGCTGATTTGACTGTCGCGAACGGCACATTGGGCGGTCTAAGTTCATCGGACGGCATCATCTGGACAGCAACATTTACACCCACTGCCAGCACTACCAACGCCACCAACCTCATCACCCTGGATAACGCGGGCGTAACTGATGCGGCGGGCAATGCGGGTACAGGTACAACCGATTCCAACAATTACGCTATAGATTCCGCTCGGCCAACCGCATCAATAGTAGTCGCGGATACCGCGCTGGCTATCGGTGAAACATCGCTGGTTACTATTACGTTTAGCGAGGCGATAACGGGCTTTACCCTCGCTGATTTAGCTGTCGCTAACGGCACATTGGGTGGCCTAAGTTCATCGGATGGTGGCATCACCTGGACCGCAACTTTAACGCCCACGGCCAGCATTACGGATGCCACTAATTTGATCACTCTGGATAACACCGGGGTCACTGATACGGCAGGTAATGCGGGTACGGGTACAACCAATTCCAACAATTACGCTATCGACTCTGTACGCCCAACGGCATCCATAGTTGTGGCAGATACATCTTTGGCAGCCGGGGAAACGTCACTGGTTACCATCACATTTAGTGAGGCAATAACTGGCTTTACAAACGCCGATTTGAGCATTGCGAATGGAACCTTAAGTGCGTTGAATTCATCGGATGGCGGCGTGACCTGGACGGTATCATTGACGCCTACCGCTAGTGTTAATGATCCGACCAATGTGATTACGTTGAATGGTAGCGGTATCGCTGATGCCGCAGGAAATACAGGAACGGGTACCACTGATTCCAATAACTACGCAATCGACACCTTGCGCCCCTCAGCCACGATTATGGTAGCAACTACGGCATTAATTGAGGGCGATACTTCCGCAGTTACCCTTACCTTCAATGAGGCAGTCACCGGTTTCACCAACGCGGATTTAACTATCGAGAATGGCACCTTGTCAGGAGTGAGCAGTAGCGACGGCGGCATCACCTGGGTGGCAACTTTAACCGCAGCAGCAAGCGTGAACGATTCTACCAATGTGATCACCTTGGCTAATACCGGGGTGATGGATGCATCGGGTAATACAGGAGCCGGAAATAGTACATCCAATAATTACACAGTGAATATGGCGAACAGCGCACCGATATTGTCGGGGCTCAATGGAGGTTCAACTTACATTGAAAATGGTACCGCTGCGGTGATCGATGCAGATGCGTCAGTCAGTGATGCAGATTTTGATGCATTAAATTCAGCCGATGGTAATTACTCAGGTGCGGTCTTAACAATCGCACGTTCTGGAAGCCCAGTCAGTAGTGACACTATCGGGTTCAATAACGGTAACGGTATTACTCAAATAGGTAATGTCCTGATCAAAAACGGTTTGACGATCGCCAGTATTGACGCGAGCGCGCAAGGACAATGGGTGCTCACGTTTACCGATCTTAATATTGCAATTCCAACCCGTGCAGATGTAGCGGCGATAGTGCGTCAACTGACTTATAGCTCAAGCAATAATGACCCGGCAGCCAGTGTGAATCTGGACGTCGTGTTGAGTGACGGTGTAGCCAGTGCGCAGGGTGTAGCAAGTGTCGCTATTACTCCGGTGAATGATGCTCCCACACTTACCGCAACAGCATCATCGCCCACCTTCACCGAAAATGGATCAGCCGTGAGTTTGTTTGGTAGTGCTGCCATATCCACTGTGGAAGCGGGGCAGTTGATCACCGAACTGGAACTAACGGTTGCTAACCTGGTAAATGCGGAAAATGAAATAGTTGCGATTGATGGCAGCAATTTGGCGTTGACCCAGGGTAGTTCGGTAACCACAACGACCAACGGCATGACTGCAGATGTGACTGTTTCAGGTTCGACGGCAACCGTGGTGCTGACCAAATCAGCGGGTATCAGTACCGCAGCCGCTGAAGCGTTGGTGAATGGCATTAGTTATCGCAACACCAGCGAGGCAACCACCAACTCCACTCGCACGATTACCCTAACGCGTGTGAAAGACAATGGCGGTACAGCTGATAGCGGCATTGACGTGGCTACAACTTCAGTCGCTTCAGTTGTGACAGTGACAGCCGTGAATGCAGAACCGACCATATCAGGCTCACCCGCTACCAGTGTCAGTCAGGGTGCTACATACTTGTTTGTTCCAGGTGCGTCTGACGTGGATGGAGATGCTCTGGTGTTCAGCATCATGAATAAACCGACCTGGGCAAGCTTCGATACGGCAACAGGCATACTCACTGGAATAGCAGTGAATGCGGACGTTGGCGTGACTAGTGGCATTGTGATCAGCGTTAGCGATGGCGTTACATCGACCAGCCTACCTGCATTCAATTTGACAGTGGTCAATGTGAATGATGCTCCAACTATCAGTGGCGCTGCTGCGACCAGTGTCGATCAGGATTCAGCTTACAGTTTCATTCCTGTTGCCAATGACATAGATCTCGGTACAACGCTGACTTTCAGTATCACTAATAAACCCGTCTGGGCGATTTTTGACACATCTACCGGGGCTTTAACGGGAACCCCCGTCGCGGCCAATGTAGGAACGGATGTTGGAATAGTGATCAGCGTGAGCGATGGAACATCGAGTGTTTCCTTGCCTGCATTCTCAATCCAGGTGAATTCGACAGTTGATCCTCTGCTGCCGGTATTGACCGTTCCTGCTGACCTACAAATGAATGCTACGGCGCTCTACACGCCCGTGAGCCTGCGCCAACTCTTGCGACTTGCTAGCAACAGTACGCAAACAGAAGTCGATGCTGCGTTGAGTGGTTTGGCAAAGGATTCGGACGGAAACGTTTGCTGCACTATTGCGGCTACCGGTGTGTCTGGAACTCAACCATTGCTGTTACCACCTGGTCGCCACGAGATCACATGGACTGCAACCAATATGACTGGCGTAACAACCACAGGCGTCCAAGTGCTCGACATACGTCCATTGGTGTCGCTAAGCAAATCGCAAATTGCGCTACGTGGCAGTAATACCGAGTTCCGGATAATTCTCAACGGGCCTGCTCCGACTTATCCCGTATCGGTATCTTATGTGCTGGATGAAAACACCACAGCCAACGCAGATGAGCACACCCTGACGAATGGCACAGCAACCCTGGCCAGCAATGGTCAACTTGAAGTAGCTGTTCCAGTTACGCTGAAACCGGGAAGTGCGCTTGGCGACAGCCAGATAGTGGTGCGCTTGTCGGGCGATAGCAACATAGGTGCAACTAGTCGTCACACGATCAGCATTCGTGAGGGCAATGTCGCGCCTGCTGTGAGACTGAGCCTCACGCAAAATAGCTTCCCGACTACTACCATCACACCTAACGGCGGACCGGTAAGTGTTGTAGCTACGGTCACAGATCTCAATGTGGGTGATACGCATACCTTCGATTGGTCTGCCACAGCAGGTCTTGCGGATACGGACGGAAATCTGACCGATGCAACCCGCGTGTTCAATGCTACTGGCCTAACTGGTAGTCATCAGGTTCAAATTAGTGTTACGGATTCAGCAGGTGCCCAGGTTCAAGCTCAACTTAACTTCCGGGTTCTGGCAAGTCTGCCCATTTTAAGTGCTGATGTAGACACCGATAGCGATGGTATTGATGATGATCTTGAGGGTATCGGTGATAGTGATGGCAATGGTATTCCCGATTATCTGGATAACATGCCTTCAAGCAATATCTTGCCGCAACAAATTGTCAGCACCAACAGATACCTGATTGAGTGTGATCCGGGTGTTCGTTGTGGTCTTGGCTTGTTAGCGATGGGCAGCAGTACCGGTGGCGTCCAAATTCTGGATAGTGAAGTAGCGACCTTGGGTGATCTGAAGGCTGACGCCTCCTTCACGCCAGTCGGTGGCATTTTCGACTTCGCAATTTCTGATCTGCCAACCGCAGGACAATCCGTCAATATTGCCATTCCGCAAGTTGCGCCCATTCCTGCAAATGCAATCTACCGGAAGTTCCAGAATGGCCAATGGGTGAATTTTGTGGAGAATGCGGATAACGTCTTACGCTCCGCCTCGGGTAACCCTGGTTATTGCCCGCCACCAGGCAGTGTGGATTGGCAACCCGGATTGGTGGAAGGCAACTATTGCGTTCAGCTAACCATTTCGGACGGTGGCCCTAACGATGCGGACGGAATTGTTAACTCGGCCGTAGTTGATCCTGGTGCAGTTAGTGTTGCAGTGACAGTAACACCGCCAGTACAACCGCCTGTTAACCCACCGGCATTACCGCCCGTGGAAATCAAAACCAAAGGTGGGGGTGGGGCAGTGGACTACACATTGTTGTTATTGGTTGGCGGCTTGCTGTTAACGCACAGTCTTGTGCGCCGCCGTTCAAAACTGTTCGCCGTGGGAACACTCTTGCTGGTAAGTGTTTCCAGTCAGGCAAACGATTTTTCTGATCACCTTTATCTCCGTGTGGATGCCTACAAAATCAGCGGCGGTAAAAATCAGGAGGATTTCAATTCGCAGCTTTTAAGAGATGGCTACCGTTTTTCACTGTCCAAATACGATGTAGATCGTACAGGTGGTCAAATATCGTTAGGTTACAAATGGAATGAAAACATCTACACCGAATTAGGTTATTTAGACCTTGGCGATGTGAAAGTGAATTTGTGGCTGGATGGAGCTGAGAACCAAACTGCGTTTGGACGAAGCTTTGCGCAGCATTACCCCACCACGGCGAGTGGGGTGACTCTGGTGCAGGGGCTTCGAATGACATTCAACGATCAGTGGAGTGTTTCACCGGAAGTGGGTGTGTTTATCTGGAAAGAAGAGGTAGAGGTTAACGGAGCCACCTTCAGAATCGGTGATAAAAGCAACGAGGATTTGTTAGTAGGAGCGCGCCTTGATTATCAAGTCACTGATTCGTTCGGTCTTGGTTTAGGAGTTCGCAGTTTGCTCTTTAATGCAGACACGGTAAATGTTTGGGGTGTTTCAACGCGCTGGGATTTTTAGTCACATCATTCGGCGATAGCGCTTTAGAGGCTATCGCCCTTCTCTACGCTCTTTTGTATCTTGCGCATAGCCTCTAAAAGTCCTGCTTAAATCTCTCGCGAAATCGCCTCTCACAAACCTTCTTATTAGCTGACTGGAATATTTTGCGTTCATGGTTGATCGGCAGAAACCCGTTTTGGCGTCGCACTTGAATTCCACCGGTGCAATCACGTAGGCTGGGCGACTTTGCCAATAATCGGGAACACGCGCTAATGTCGTCTGTAAAAGAAATTATCCTCACCTTTAGCTGCCAGGATTCAAAAGGTATTGTGGCTGCTGTAGCTACCTTATTTGCAACTCTAGGCTTCAATATTAAAGAGTCTTCACAATTTGAAGATGTCGAGCAAAGCCGCTTTTTTATGCGCACCGTGTTCGAGTGCCCAATCGGCTATAACCTCGGCCAAATTCGTTCGCTGTTTAAACCTCTGGGTGAACAATACAAAATGAACTGGGAAATCTCTGATGCCCATGTAAAACCGCGTGTGCTTATTGCGGTATCGCAATGGGGTCATTGTTTAAATGCGTTATTAAATTCCTGGAAAAACGGTTCGCTTCCGATTGATATTGTCGGTGTAGTTTCCAATCACCATGTCATGCGTGATCTAACAGAATGGTATGAGTTGCCATTTCATTATTTACCCATTACGCCCGACACGAAATCGCAACAAGAAGCGCAGTTGTGGCAATTAATGCAAGATTTACAGGCAGATTTTTTAGTGCTCGCACGTTACATGCAAATCCTCTCTGACGATCTTTGCCAAAAATTAAATGGCCGCGCCATTAATATTCATCACTCATTTTTACCGGGCTTCAAAGGTGCAAAACCTTATCACCAGGCATTTGATCGCGGCGTAAAATTAATAGGCGCCACTGCGCATTTTGTAACGGCAGATTTGGATGAAGGACCAATTATCGAGCAAGCTGTTGAGCGCGTATCGCACATTAACTCACCGGAGGACATGGCAGAAATTGGTCGCGATACTGAAGCCGTGGTATTGAATCGTGCAGTGCGCTGGCATGCTGAACATCGCGTGCTTTTAAACGGCAGTAAAACTGTCGTCTTCTCTAAGTAGTTGAAAAAATAATGGGCGTTCTTTTATTTAAATTACAAAATGTGCCGGACGACGAAGCAGCTGATGTGCGTGATCTGCTTGCAGATAACGAGATCTACTTTTATGAAACTCACGCTGGTTTTTGGCGCTTGGGCGTGGATGGTTTATGGTTGCCGGATAATAATCAGCTGGAACAAGCACGTGCCCTAATCAAAACCTATCAGGAAGAACGCACCGCGAATCAAAAGCGTGTTTATGCGGAATTGGTAGAGCAGGGACAGGCACCCACACTTTGGAAAAATTTCCTCTTGTCACCACTAAGATTTGTACTTCTGTTCATCGCTGTCTTTTTTGTGCTCACCCTAACGCTTGCACCCTTCGGGTTTATGCCAAAACACTAATTTGTTAGGACTATCGATCCATAGGATTGATGTGGCCAGTTGGCTATCTAACACGACGACTCCAAAAGACTTGCCAGATCAGCAGGTCTTTTTTTATGGGGTAATTTTATGTAAATCAATAATATACCGAATAAACCTGAATTGTTTTGTAGCTTAGGTGGGGAAATGCCGGGCATAAAAAAGCCCTGCGAATGGCAGGGCTGAAGTGTTTTACATCAGGATTTTGTACGGCTAACGGGTAGCGAATCATTAATAGACTCCGCTACCTGTTAGTTAACTCTTACTGGCAGATGCTGCCTGTAACAGTTGGGGTTTGAGCTGCGTTGTTTCCTTTCGTGCCTTGGAAACCAAACTCCGCAGTTTGACCTGGTTGGATTGTACTGTTCCAATTCACGCCGCTTGCGGAGTAAGGGTTGCTACCAGACAAAGTTCCATTCCAGCTACTGGTGATTTTGGAACCATCGCTGTAAGACCAGCTTACGTTCCAACCATTAATAGCTGAGCTGCCATTGTTAGTTATGCGGATCGCACCAGTGAAGCCATTGTTCCATTGGTTTGTTACCACATAAGTACACTTAGCACCATTGGACGCCACACTGCTTGATGAGCTACTTCTTACGCTTGAAGAACTGCTAACGATAGAAGAAGAGCTGCTTCTAATCGATGAAGAACTGCTAACGATAGAAGAGGAGCTTGATCTAACGGTGGAGCTGGACGAGCCAGTGCAGTTATCGGTGGATGAATGGTAAAGCGCTTGAGTAGCAGTTGAAACACCACCTTTACCATCTTTAACAGTGAGAGTAACTGTGTAGCTGATAACAGGTCTCAATGACACATTGATGTTCACACCAGAGTAAGTTTGAGAACTACCTGCACCGGCAACAACCCACTCATAGGTCAATGCATCGCCATCCGCATCTGTAGAACCAGAGCCAGAGATGGTGAAGCTTTGCTGAGGACAGCTTTGCGATTGCGTGTAGCTGATTGCTGCAACAGGTGCACGATTCGCAGCACTGCTTGAACTGCTGCTTGAATCGCCCACTACCCCATAAGGTGCTGGTTGTGAAGCACAGGTGCTACGAGAAATACAGCTCTTGTTGTTCTCATATCCCCAACCACCAGTAGTGCTTACACACAGTGGGTAAAGGTTGCCGTACCAGTTACATTGCTGGCCGGACGCACTTGATGATGAAGAGCTCACGCTTGAAGAACTTCTTACACTTGAAGAGCTGCTAACCACAGAAGAAGAGCTAACCACAGACGAGCTTGAGCGAACGCTGCTTGAAGAGCTAACAATTGAAGAAGAGCTTGAACGAACGCTTGAAGAACTTACCACAGAGCTTGATGAGCGGCTGCTTGATGAAGTAGCTACTGCAACCGGATAAGCATTGTTCAATAACAATTGGAAGCCTTCTTTGAACCAGCGACCTGCAACAGGTGCGTTAGCCAAAGCGCCGGTTTCTACTGTCGAAGTGCCAGTGCTGTAGGTGTAAGTTGGGTCACAGTGACGGTCGAAGCCTTTCGCTGGATCTTGTGGATCATAAGAAAGCTCTTGCGACGCAGCACCGTCTGACTCACCTGGTGGTTTCACCCACACGTATGCATCGATACCAGCAGCAGGAGCTACTTGTGGACGCTCACCGATACCACCAGCCTGATTACACCAGTTACCACGATGGGCACGTTTGTCGATACGTGATTGATTCACAAAAGTATCCAGCACAGTGCTAGTAGATTGCGCCGTTGGACGGTTTGCACCACCCCAACCATTACGTGATGTATCAACCAACATACCAATTGTTGATGGGAAACCAGCAGCAATCATGCGAGTACGCCATGCTTGTACGAAAGCAACTTCGCTGAAGTAGGGGTTCCACTCATAGAAGTTAGCTTGACGAGTTTGGGTACCACCGCCGCTACCTGGGAATGCACTGTTAGACAATGAGTCCAGGAAGGGTTCGTACAATGGAGTGTAACCTGCAGTATTGGATACGAAGCCCGCGATAGAGTTAACACCACCGGTTGCGCCTTTGATTGCATCGGCAATTAAAGTTACTGATTTACCGAAGTTATCATCCCAACCTAACCAGCCAGAGTGACCGATATCCACGTATGAATAAACGTTAGGTATTGCATACAGCTTGCTCAGGGTATAACGGGTATTTGCAACGTAACCGTAGGTTGCATCTGTAGCCGCCTGGCAATCTGGATCATTCAGGTTAGTAACGAGGTTTGGCAATGAGTCAGGTTCAATGATTGCGATAATACGCAGGCTTGCATATTTCGAATCAGAGAAAATTGACGCAATTTTATCGACGTACTCAGTGCGATAGCGTGCGGAACCTTCAGCAGATTGCTTCAACTCACCGTTGGATGCCAATGCTTTACAGTCGCGGTTTGGCAAATCGTAAACCACAACTTGAATGACGTTGGCATTTTGTGCCAATGCAGCATCCAGGTGATCACGTAAGCCGTAGCCTTCAGTTGGTTCAATCGCGCCAATGCGGTCCATCCATACAGCGGTGTTGTAGTTAGCTACGGCAGAACCACCTGGCTCAGCTGCAGCTTTTGCAGACCAAACTGGGTCAACGTACCAACGAGCGCCACTGAATGGGTTATCCACACGTGCAACACTTGTGGTGGTACTTGAAGATGAAGAGCTCACGCTTGAAGAACTTCTTACACTTGAAGAGCTGCTAACCACTGATGAGCTTGATCTCAAGCTTGAAGACGCTACAGAAGAAACAGAGCTTGATCTTAAGCTTGAAGAAGAAACTATTGATGAGCTGCTTCTTACGCTTGACGAGCTGACAACGCTCGAACTGGACAAGCTGGAAGAGCTATTGCTGTTACCATTTGCAGCGTAATCAGAATAGAACGCAAGGTTCCATGCCAAAGGCGCGTTCCAGTTGATTGTAATTTCGTTTACTGCGTAAGCTTCGATGTGGTCCATCCAGCAAGTTGCAGGCTTGGACACACAGCTAGCTAATTCCACAGCAGATTTTGGATCTTCCAAACCGGCGTTAGGACCACCGGAGAAAGCACCGGGCGGAGGAGTTGGGTAGCTGCTGTTGGTTGCGTTCGCCCAGAAACGGTGATGCGGCTGGGTAACGGCTTTTGTTCCTTCGCCGGTAATGAACGACGTCGATTGTGTATTTTGGCCGAAGAAGAAGTTTAAGCCTTTACCAACACCTTTCGCATAAGTGTCATTTTTGGTGAAGTCATAAGCCAGACCCAACAAAATCAGCTTGTTAGCAACTGAGCCATTTGAGCCCCAGTAGTAATCTGTGACAGATGAAGGCGCTGGATAACCTGAGGTGTTTTGAGTCGCGATATGCAAGTCAGCAATAGATACGATCTTTTGTTGTGCTGCAGAACGCAAACCTGCCGTTTGGCCAGCAGGTACTATCGCCAAAGATATCAAGCCAGCAAGGTCAGTATCCGCCCAACCGAAATTGGATTGAAGGATGTTACGGTTGCTGATGGTTGAAAGATATTTTGTATCACCTGTGGTGATATAAAGCTCAGCCGCAGCCCAATAGAATTCATCAGCTACAGTTTTATCCCCGTATCCGCCACCGCCATTGTCGTAGTTACCGGAGTAAATATCGGCAGGATTCGCCTGTGCTGCATCCCACGCGCGTTGTGCAGCGGTCAAGCAAACCTCAGCAAAACCTGAATCCAGGTCGCGCCAAATACGCGCTGCTTGTGCGGCCGTAGCAGCAAGGTTAAGTGTTGCTGCAGTAGAAGGAGGGACAAGTGCGCGCGATTGAGGATCTTCGTGCGGAGCGAGTGGGAAACCAGTCCAGCCCACGTCATGCATCTTATGGTGAACCATACCTGCTTTAGTTTGGCCGGCAGGAACTTGCATGCCTAACAAAAATTCCATCTCCCAACGAGCTTCGTCGAGGATGTCTGGAATTCCGTTAGCGCTCTCAGGAATGTTTAGTTTTCCATCCGCAACGCTAGGTGAATTGTTGCCCAGATAAAGGCTACGCTCATACAGGTTCAACAATGTCCAAACAGAAATACCGCCGTTTACTACGTATTTTCCGTGGTCGCCTGCGTCATACCAACCTTTGGATACATTCAGAGTGTAGTTACAGGTACCAGTCCAGCAAGGCACGTTCAAATCACCTTTGTTGGCGCCGACGTTTAGGTGGCCTGCAGGACGTGACCATTTACTATTGCTAGCGAAAGAGCCATTGCCACCGCCAGTGTATTGAGTCTCAATCGCGATACCACTGCGGTTGTGGTAGAAATATTTCAACGAGTCGTAGAGAGCAGCATTGAGCGCAGTTGAAGAAATCGCAAAGTTATAACTTGAATCGCTACCCACTGCAAGGCTAAAACCTGTTCCGGTTGCAGTAACGCTGGACAAGTCGATTTGGTGCAGATTGTCGCCACTCGCTGCATCAGCACCGAACGGAGTGGTTTGGCCTGTTGCAACTACATTACCGTTTTGTTTGAGCTGCCAGGTTTGAGCACTTGTGCTAGTCGTTTTGTAAGTCGCTGTTTTCGCACCATTTGGAACATAGCCCAGTTGGTTAACTCTTGGGTTACCCGTTTGCGCCATTGCATCAATGCTAACAACTGTCAGGAGCCCTGAAGCAATTAGCGCATAAAGCGGCTTACGCTTTAACGTTTTGCGCGCAAATTCTTTGTGTATGGTCATTGGAAAATATCTCGCTTTTTATTCAGAAAAAATTAATAACCGCCGTTCTTTATATCCTGACTGGCTGCTAATACGCAGGCAGGTAAATTTAAGCGGCATGGATTTACGATATATCCTAATTCGGCCGTAAAAAAACCGGACTGTAGGGACAGGCCGGTATAACTTGTTCTTCGCACTCCTATATCGTTTGCAAGAATGACCTTTGTCTCCAAACTGTCAACTATTTTCGATATAGGTCTAGAGTGCTCGCTCATAAACCAAGCCTCGAAGTAGAGGCTTGGTTTCAGCGAACTATTACGGAGCTGGATAAGCGTTTTGCAACAACAACTGGAAGCCTTCTTTGAACCAGCGACCTGCAACAGGTGCGTTAGCCAAAGCGCTAGTTCCTACTGTCAAGTTGCCAGCGGCGTAGGTGTAAGTTGGGTCACACATACGATCAAAACCTTTCGCTGGATCTTGTGGATCGTAAGAAAGCTCTTGTGATGCAGCACCATCCGACTCACCTGGTGGTTTCACCCACACATATGCGTCAATACCAACAGCTGGCGCTACTTGTGGACGCTCACCGATACCACCTGGTTGATTACACCAGTTACCACGATGAGTACGTTTATCAATACGTGATTGATCCACGAAGGTATCCAGAACTGTGCTAGTAGATTGCGCCGTTGGACGGTTTGCACCACCCCAACCATTACGTGAAGTGTCAACCAACATACCAATCGATGATGGGAAACCAGCAGCAATCATGCGAGTACGCCATGCTTGTACGAAAGAAACTTCGCTGAAGTAGGGGTTCCACTCGTAGAAGCTTGCTTGACGAGTTTGGGTACCACCACCGCTGCCTGGGAATGCGCTGCTAGCCAATGAATCGAGGAAGGGTTCGTACAATGGAGTGTAACCTGCAGTGTTAGATACGAAGCCAGCGATAGAGTTAACACCACCAGTCGCGCCTTTAATTGCGTCAGCAATCAAAGTAACTGCTTTACCGAAGTTATCATCCCAACCTAACCAGCCAGAGTGACCGATATCCACGTAAGAATACACGTTGGTCAATGGGTACAACTTGCTCAAGGTGTACTGAGTATTAGCTACATAACCATAGGTAGCATCAGTAGCTGCTTGGCAATCTGGATCATTTAGGTTTGTAACAAGATTTGGCAATGAGTCAGGTTCAATGATCGCGATAATGCGCAGGCTGGCATATTTTGCATCAGAGAAAATTGACACGATTTTGTCAACGTACTCGGTGCGGTAACGAGTAGAACCTTCAGCACCTTGCTTCAATTCACCGTTTGATGCCAAGGCTTTACAGTCACGGTTTGGTAAGTCGTAAACCACAACTTGAATCACGTTGGCGTTTTGCGCCAATGCTGCATCAAGGTGATCACGCAGGCCATAGGTGCCGTCGGTTGGTTCAATCGCGCCAATGCGGTCCATCCACACTGCGGTATTGTAGCCGGCCACGGCAGAACCGCCTGGCTCAGCTGCTGCTTTACCAGACCAAACTGGGTCTACGTACCAGCGAGCGCCACTGAATGGGTTATCCAAACGTGGGCCAGCACTTGTACTAGTGCTTGAAGAGCTTGAGCTGATACTTGAAGAACTTCTCACGCTTGAAGAGCTAACTACAGAAGAAACGGAGCTTGATCTTACGCTTGAAGAAACCACTGAAGATACAGAGCTTGATCTCACGCTAGAGGATACTACTGAAGAGATCGAGCTTGAGGAGCTGCTGCTTGAAGAAACTGGGCAGCTGGCACCACCGACTACACCATAAGGAGCAGGTTGGGTAGCACAGGTTGACTGGGCGATACAGCTTTTGCCGTTTTCGTAACCCCAACCATTAGTGGTAGTGGTACATGTAGGGTATGTAGTGCCGTACCAATTACATTGAGATCCGCCACCAGTACAAACTTGTTGTGAAGATGCAACGCTGGATCTTTGAATTGAACTACTTGAGCTTACCGGAGCACTTGAGCTAGATGGAGTACTTGAGGCGCTCCCAGAGCACACCGCTCCAGTAATTGTTGGTTTCTCAGCTGAGCTACCGTTATTTTTGCTACCTTGAACACCAAAACTAACCGACTGGCCTGGTTGGATCGCTGCGTTCCAACCTACGTTGGTTGCAGTGTATGGATTGCTGCCAGACAAGTTGGCATTCCAAGAACTGGTTACTCTGTTAGTAGAATATTGCCAACCTACGCTCCAGCCATTAACTGCGGTGGATGTATTGTTAGTGATAGTAATTGTGCCTTGAAAACCTGTATTCCACTCGTTATTGACCGAATAGGAGCAGGTTGCTGCTTGAGCTTGGCTCGTAGCAGCAATGCTTAAACTTAGCAGTGATGCTAGTCCAAGCGTTTTGCGTATTGATCGATTCATTATATTTATCCTGATGTCGTAATGTTAAAAAAGGGGGTTGCACGCCCTCTGTTCTAAACACCCCAGCTGCTGCGGGTGTACTACTGCCCGTACATCATGTACTCCACTAACGCCGAGGCGAAGGTGGCGTCGCTCCTGACAGACTTCTTTGAAAAAGTTTCGCGTGACAAGTGTCGCCAAACTTCATTTAATTATCCAATTCTTGTAAGTATTTGTATTTCAACAACAATATTTTAATTTTAATTCTTAAGCATGGTTTTTGGCTGTGTGCTGAGTCACCTTCAAACGCGTACTACGTCACCATTAGACCAAAGAGTTAACTAAAAGACAGCGCTGTCATTTTCTTTCTTATAAAACGACACAAGGTTATTTCTTTGATGAATGACAACAATTTTCAATAAAATTTTGATAATTAACGCGCCACATATGCTTGTTTTTATTTCAATGATCGAATTTGAAAATTCAGTGAGGACAGCGCTGTCATTGCGGCGTGCATGAGAAAATCTTGCGTAGCATGAGCCCGTGTGTAGTGACACGAAGTTAGAGGAGATGACGCTACTTGAACTTTTCAACACCATAAAACTCACTTTTAATTAAATTTTCCACCAAGCCATAAATAAGCCGGTTTAAATTTTAAGTTTTCGGTTAATGCGTATTTGCTTAAGGTCAAAACGTTAGTTATTTTTATAAAAATCAATTGCTTAACAACTTGTTGATTATTGTTTTTTGATTTTAAAAACGACAAATTAATTTTTAAAAGGTGGCGGTATTAGTTTTTAAAATGAAACTTAACTATGTTTAAAAAGACGGCCATAAGCCAAATCTGGATACAAATTGGAACTTATTTATTATTGATTTTATGTCTAACGGCTTTCGTGAATGGAAAATCTATGAAAGCGATATGTGACACACTATGGGAAAAACAGCTAAATGACAATAGATTTTTCATTTTAGTGGCAAGTTTTTACAGGTGAAGTTAGCCAAATTCATGTTGCGGTGTAACTGCCTTAACCTGTTTCGAAATGATACGACCTGAAGATGTTTTAAAGGTTCAGTTGTTTCTATTCCGTAGGTAAAAACAAGTGTCGCCTAGTCATACTCAATTTTATTAATGCACCATAAATTCACCCCTCAATTTGGATTTTAGTTGTTACACCTATCTGAAATAGAAATTCCTGCCTGTGCTAGGGTAGAATGCGCGACTTTTTATTTTTGCAGTAACCTCGTTATGGAAATTAATCCGCTATTAAATGCCTTAAAAGACCTCACCGAGCGTACCAATGTGCTCCGGGGGTATCTTTGACTATGCCACTAAAAAAGAACGCTTAACTGAAGTCGAGCTTGAGCTCGGTGAATCCAATGTCTGGGAAAACCCGGAGCGGGCGCAAACTTTGGGTCGTGAGCGATCAAGTCTTGAAAACGTTGTAAAAACCATTGACGACCTCGATGTCGGCGTTAGGGATTGTCGCGAACTCTTGGATATGGCGGTTGAGGATGATGACGAAGCCAGCGTTGTGGATGTCCAGTCTGAAATCGAGCGTCTCGACCAGCAACTCGCTGCACTTGAATTTCGTCGCATGTTCTCTAATGAGATGGACCCTAATAACGCATACCTCGATATTCAATCCGGCTCGGGCGGTACCGAAGCGCAGGACTGGGCTGAGATGGTGTTGCGAATGTATTTGCGCTGGGGCGAAGCCAAGGGTTTCAAGGTTACCTTGGAAGAATGTTCCGCGGGCGATGTGGCCGGTATTAAAAGTGCGACCATACGCTACGAAGGTGAATACGCATTTGGTTGGCTGCGTACCGAAACCGGTGTGCATCGCTTAGTGCGTAAATCGCCGTTCGACTCTGGCAATCGTCGCCACACATCTTTCTGTTCGGTATTTGTATCGCCGGAAATTGATGACAATATTGAAATTGATATTAATCCTTCAGACTTGCGTATCGATACCTATCGCGCAAGTGGAGCAGGCGGTCAGCACGTAAATAAAACAGATTCCGCAGTGCGTATTACGCACATTCCAACCAACATTGTTGTGCAATGCCAAAACGAACGCTCCCAACACGCGAATCGGGACCAGGCTTACAAAATGTTGCGTGCAAAAATGTACGAACACGAAATGCAAAAGCGCAATGCGGAAAAACAAGCCATGGAAGACAGCAAATCCGACATAGGTTGGGGCAGCCAAATTCGCTCTTATGTACTAGACGACTCACGCATTAAAGATTTACGTACCAGTGTACAAACCAGCAACTGCCAAGCTGTATTAGATGGCGCACTCGACCAATTTATGGTTGAAAGTTTGAAAGCGGGTTTGTAATACCTTTTTATGCACGCGTAGTTATTTACTCAAATTTAATTTAGCAATTAACCAGTGACCACTATGACTAACGAAACTAATTCTCCACAAGCGCATGACGAAAATAAACTCATTGCCGAGCGTCGCAGTAAGCTTGATGCAATTCGTGAGAAAGGTAATGCTTTTCCGAATGATTTTAAGCCTTCTCATAAAAGTCAGGAATTGCAAAATAAATATGGTGAAAAAACTAAAGAAGAATTAGAAGCGCTTAATAATGTTGTGAGTGTTGCTGGCCGTGTAATGGCTAAGCGCGGCCCATTTCTGGTGTTGCAAGACGGTGAGGGCAGTATTCAATTATATGCTGACAAAACTGCACAAGAAATCATTAAAGATAAGTGGGGCGTGTGGGATATCGGCGATATCGTCGGTGTAAAAGGTGCGCTGCATAAATCTGGCAAAGGTGATTTGTACGTGAATTTGGAAGAGTATCAGCTGCTCACCAAAGGTTTGCGTCCGTTACCGGATAAGTATCACGGTTTGAGCGATCAGGAAATTCGCTATCGTCAACGTTATGTGGATTTAATTGTAAACCCGGAAGTGCGTGATACATTCCGTTTGCGTTCCAAATGCATCAACTTTATTCGTCAATACATGGTTGGTCGCGATTTTATGGAAGTGGAAACTCCCATGTTGCACGTAATTCCTGGTGGTGCATCTGCAAAACCATTTATTACGCATCACAACGCACTTGATGTGGAAATGTTTTTGCGTATAGCACCAGAGTTATATTTAAAGCGTTTGGTGGTTGGTGGTTTTGAGCGTGTATTTGAAATTAATCGCAACTTCCGAAATGAGGGTGTATCTACTCGTCACAATCCAGAATTCACCATGATGGAGTTCTATCAGGCCTATGCAGATTACAAGGACTTGATGGATTTGACTGAAGATATGTTGCGTAAAATGTGCCAGGAAGTTATGGGTACTACCACACTGAAGTATCAAGAAAGTGAATACGATTTTGGTAAGCCATTTGCGCGTTTGAGCATGTTTGACTCTGTGCTTCATTACAACTCGCAAATTACGGCGGAACAATTGAGCAGTGTTGAAGGTGCAACCAAAGCAGCAGAAGCTTTAGGTTTAAAAATTAAACCAGGTACGCCGCTTGGAAAAATTCAGACCGAAATTTTTGAAGAAACTGTTGAACATAATTTGGATCAGCCAACATTTATCACTGAATATCCAATCGAAATTTCTCCGCTCGCACGTCGCAGCGACCACAACCCTGCAGTAACAGATCGATTTGAATTTTTTATCGGTGGTCGTGAATTGGCAAACGGATTTTCGGAATTGAACGATGCTGAAGACCAAGCCGAACGATTTATGCAACAGGTTCGTGAAAAAGACGCCGGCGATGACGAAGCCATGCACTACGATGCTGACTTTGTTCGCGCATTAGAATACGGCTTGCCACCGACCGCAGGGCAAGGAATTGGTATTGATCGTTTAATTATGCTATTCGCAAATGCACCATCGATAAGAGACGTGCTGTTGTTTCCGCACATGAGACCTGAATAACTCTTTTTACATTGAAATTGGCGCCGAAAAGGCGCCATTTTTTTAATGTATTTGTCCTTCTTTTTTCATCAGCGGCTGCCACTTCAAATAAGTGGCAGATCTCCACACCCATTCAGTTGGCCCATAATTAAAGCGTTGTAACCAGAATTTACAAAACATAATTTGCAAGCCAAAAATTGCGCAGCAAATAATAACGTTCATGGCGGGGGATGTTTTCATAAATAATCCCAAGCCGACATGAAAAAATAATAAAACGCCAAACACAGTTTGTGTGAGGTAGGACGTAAGAGCCATCTTTCCAATATCTGCAAAAGGCGCGAAACGGTTGTGCCATTTTGGTTTTAGCATGAGCAAGCTAATACTGGCTATGTAGAAAAGCGTCATTCCACTGTTGAATGCGTCCACGAAATAACCTGCGATCCAGCGTAGCCAATGTGAGTTTTTCATATCGACTGATAGCAAATGTAAAACGATGGCAAAAGCAATGCTTGCTGCGGCAAGGGCTATTAGTGCAAAACCTAATTTTTTCCATGCAGTCTTAAACTGTTCATGGTTCTGGGCTAAATCTACAAACCATTTCTGTTTACCCGCGAGCATGCCCAGCAGGAAAAAGCCAAAAGTGATAAACAATCTGCCGGATGTAAATTGATAATCCCATTTTTCTTTCCATGCGGATATGTTGTGGCTAATCATTTCAGCGAATGTAGCTTGATTCATTACTTTAAAATATTTTTCGCCATCCGCAACAAAATTGTTGGGAATAAATTCGATGGTCCCTTGAACAATTATCGATACCGCTTCAATTATTTTTGTTGGAATGTTCAGGATTAGTATTACGCCGAGGATAAGCAAGGTTCTGTCACTGAGGTTCCGCGCAAAAAGCAGGATGAAGCCAAGTGGAACGTAGATGGTAAGGATGTCAGCTCGCCAAAATATGTGATGTATTAAACCGATTGCTCCAAGGATCAAAAGCCGCCAGCCAAAACGTAAGACAACATTCTCATGTTTTGCTTCGAGTGCTTGCATTTGAATGTAAAAACTTAAGCCGAATAAAAATGAAAACAGCGAAAAAAACTTTGCGCTGAAGAACAGCATGTAGAGCCCTATAGCAATTCCATTGGGAATATCCATATAGGTTTTGTAAACGTTCTCGGGAAGGGGGCCGGCGGCGTACCAGAAAATCATGTGTGCGTAGAGAATCCCGAAAAGCGCAAATCCACGTAAAACATCGACGATGAGTATGCGATTTTGCGCCGCTTGTTCGGGAATTGTGGGTGAGGGTTTGATGAAACTAACATTGCCCATGGTTATTCCTTAAATGCAGTTATTTGTTGTCAGGTATTGATCAGATATTTTTTAAGACGTACGGGGTAGTAGTTTGGATTCATGCGAACTATTTAATTTTTAAATTATTGCACATGGGGGCACATTTGGTTTCAACTCGTTGCTTTCTGGCAGAATTATTCTCGGCGTTCAATTGGCGTGCATGTTAAGATGCACGACCATTGACGCTATGTCTCATCTCAAAGACTTTGTTACACGCTTGTTCCGAAAAGGTAACCCATGAAAAAGACGTTTAAGCTCCATGTTGAAGGTAAGAACAGTGATCGCTTACTGGATGCAATCAAACACGAAGTGCGTAAGTATGTTAAGCGTGAAAGACGCAAGACCTTGCCTTCTGGCGCCAACTACTGGGCTTTTGATTGTAAGTTTGGGTTAACCACTGAAGCAGCAGAGCCTTTGCATTTAGGCGAAATCACCAAGCAGATGGATGTGATAGCCAAAGCAGGCGGCGATAGTTTTTACGTGGAAATTTTAGCGCGCGCTGCAGTGCGTACTCCACGAGAAAGGGACGAAGCCGTTGATGAAGATGAATTTGACGAATAGTTGTTCAATAAACTAATAAGTAGTCTTTAAAAAAACAAAGCCGCCGTGAGATGACTCCGGCGGCTTTTGTTTTTTAGTTCTGTAAGCCCATTTATTTCGGAGCGCTTGGCTTTTTCGGGTAGATTTTTTTCGCCGGGGCATTCGCTGTTTTGCTACCGCCACGTCTAACTTTTGCGGGTGCATCGGCACGGCTTACGGGCTTTTTAGGCGCTGGAGCCGCTTTCACTTTGCGTTGATTGAGTGGTGGAGATTCGGTCACATCGAAACCTTTCACTCGCACGCGTTTGATGCGGTTTCCAACTAAATCTTCGATGAGCGTGAGTTTGTATTCCTCTGCGGGGCAGACTAATGAAATGGCGGTGCCTTTAGCGCCTGCACGACCGGTACGTCCGATACGATGCACATAATCCTCGGTGAAGAAGGGCAGGTTCAAATTCACCACAAAATCGAGCCCTTGAATATCTAGTCCTCGTGCCGCCACTTCAGTCGCTACTAATACTTGCAACTTGCCATCTTTGAAATCTTGTAACGCGCGACGGCGAGAGCCTTGCGTTTTCTCGCTGTGAATAACGGCGGCATCAACATTGTCTTCTTTGAGCGCTGCTATAAGTTTGTCGGCTTCTTCGCGTGTGCTGCTAAAGGCCATTACCTGATACCAATTTTGCGTACGTAATAGATGAACAAACAATTCGTATTTGCGTGCGTCATCCACCGGGTAAACCACATGCTCAATGGTGTCAGCTACGGCGTTGCGTTTTGATACTGCGACAATAACCGGCTTGTTCATCGCCTGTTTGGCCAAATTAGTCACCAAGGGTGAGCTGGTGGCCGAGAAAAACAGAGTTTGATGTTTGCGCTTTATACTGCTCAGCAGCTTATGAATATCGTTCACGAAGCCCATATCCAGCATACGGTCGGCTTCATCCAGTACGGCAAATTCGACTTTTGCCAGGTTGATATTTCCCTCTTCTACATGCTCAAGCAACCGCCCCGGTGTGGCGACAAGAATGTCCGTTCCCGCGCGTAGCTTTGTTGCCTGACTGCTCGCTTTTACACCGCCATAAACGGTAACGACTTTGAAATTAAGAAATTGGGCGAGCTGTTGAATACTCTCTGCAACCTGTTGCACTAGCTCGCGTGTGGGGGCCAAAACCAGCATTCGCGTGTTTAACGCTTCCGGTGATTTTGGTTTGTCGGCCATATGCTGCAATAAAGGTAGGGCGTAAGCGGCGGTTTTCCCCGTACCTGTTTGAGCTGTAGCAAGCATATCGCTGCCGCGTCTGGCGATAGGAATGGCCTGCTGTTGAATCGGCGTCATTTGCTGGTAGCCGATAACTTTAATGGCGTGAAGGAGTTCGGGGGCGAGGCCCAGAGAGGCAAAATTCATAGTGTACTAATGGGAGTAACGAAAGGGGCCTGCAGTATAACAGCTTGAGCTTCAACTATTGCTTCTCTATATGCCTGCTTACTGCATGTAAACCCTAAGACAGTCTAATAAATAAGCGGTAAAATCCTGTTGAAAACCAGAAACCTGACAAATTGTGGTATTCTGCGCGCCTTTTCCCAAGTTAATCCCCAGTTTTTAGTTAGAGATATTTATGGCAGTAAAACCCGTCTACCGCGTTATTTTCCTCAATCAAAGTCAAGTGTATGAACTGTTCGCCAGCGCTATATACCAAAGCGAAATGTATGGCTTTATTGAAGTGGAGGAGTTTGTATTTGGCGAGCGCAGCCAGGTATTGATTGATCCTGCCGAAGAGAAACTTAAGCAGGAGTTTGCTGGTGTAAAGCGTTCTTACATTCCCATGCATGCGATAATTCGCATCGACGAAGTGGAAAAGGAAGGGGCCGCTAAAATCAGTGAAGTAAAAGGCGGTAGCGACAAAATTGCGCAATTCCCCTACGGTGGGTTTATCCCTAATCCTAACTTGGGCGAATAAAGTTCGTCGAAGTGTCATCATCAAAGCGGCTTCAGCCGCTTTTTTTATGTTCAAAGCAAAGTGCTAAAGTTTTCTATAAGACTACAATTATTTTTATTTGGTTGAAACGCTATGACTTCATCACTGGTACTTGCTATCGATCAAGGTGGTCAAAGTTCACGGGTCGCTGTTTATACGGTACGTGGCGAACAGTTGCATTGCTTCTCCGCACCCTGTTCGACTTCACATAGACGCGTGGGAGAGCTCGAATACATTGAGCAAGATCCAGCGATCATTTTATCTGGCATAAAAAATTGTATTGAAAAAATTCATACTGTTCTGGGTGACAACACCAAACATATTATTGCAGCAGGTTTCGCAGGGCAGGGCTCTTCATTATTATGTTGGGATAACAAAACCGGTGCACCTTTATCGCCTGTTTTGAGTTGGCAGGATGTTCGTGGCGATGACTTTTTAAAATCAATTTTGCTAACGCACGATGAAGCACGAAGGCTAAGCGGGTTACGCGTATCACCTCATTATGGTGCAAGTAAAATACGTTGGTGTCTGGATAACAATAGTCAGGTACAAGCCGCACTAAAAAATAATACCCTTAGCATTGGTCCGATTGTCAGTTATATTTTTTGGCATTTAACGGGCGAAAATTTTGTGGACCCCGGTCATGCTCAGCGCACTCTCTTATGGAATTTAACAACTAATAATTGGGACGACTCACTACTCACATTATTTAAAATTCCACGTACTATTTTGCCTAAATGTAAATGGCACAATAGCCGGTTCGGTTATTTTCATCTAGGTAATCATCAAATTCCGTTCATTGCCAGCGCGCGTGATCAGGGCGCTTCATTATTTTCTCGCGGTTTGCCAGATAAAAATGCTTGTTATATCAATATAGGAACAGGTGCATTTATTCAACGGGTAGCAAATCACTTTGATGCACCGGATGGTTTATTAGTAAGCCCTCTATGGTTGCCAGAAAATAGTAGTAGTGACATTGTCGAGTTTGCGTCCCCTATTTGTTACGCCGAAGAATTAACAGATGATTTTAATTCAAACTATTTAGTAAAGCCGCAACAACAATCCTGGTATGCGTGGGAAGCTACTGCTAACGGTGCTGCGTCGGCAATTACTTTTATGCAACAGCAAACCGGTTTGCGAATTACGCCTGAAGATATCAATACCGCATTGCAACTTGAGCCTGCGCATGATTGTTATTTTTTAAATGCCGTAGGTGGCCTCGGTGCGCCTTACTGGCGTACTGGTTTAATATCAATATTCAGTGAAAATCTTAATTCGCATGAAAAAATTCTTGCATGGCTGGAATCTATCATTTTTCAGATTTCTGTTAGTGTAAATTTAATGAATCAATTGGGAACAGCTCAAAAAATTTATATCAGTGGTGGGTTTAGTAATTCCGATATCCTGTGCCAAAAAATCGCTGATTTAACACAAACTTCAGTGCACCGTAATTCAAATGCAGATGCCACTCTGCAAGGTATTGCGTGTATGGCGGCGGCCATTCCAGGTAGCTGGAACACTCATATTCAAGAAGATATTTTCACACCTTTTGCAAATCCCTATTTACAGAAAAACTTTAACCGGTGGGAACAAGCCATCGGTGAATGGTTAGTCTGATAAAAACTTCTGCACATGTGCTTATCGTCAGATGCTTCAAAGTCTGCATTTGACTGAAAATAATCTTCATCGTGAGCAAATCCTGGTTTCACCCATTTCTCCCTCGTGTGTTTAAATGCCGAAACTTTAGGTAGAATCAAACGGCATTTGTCTTAGTATGTAATTTGCTAATTTATCCTATGCTTAGACATATGATTCATATGAAACTTTGCTAGGCTCAAGATAATGTCAGGTTGGATTCAGTAGATGAAATATGATTTGGTTGTTGTGGGAGCAGGTATTCAGGGGGCGGGCGTTGCGCAGGCTGCAGCGGCAGCCGGATATACTGTACTTGTTCTTGAGCAATCATCGCCAGCTGCGGGCACCTCCAGTAAGTCTTCTAAATTAATTCACGGTGGGTTGCGCTATCTGGAAACGGCGCAATTTGGTCTGGTGCGCGAGAGCCTGCATGAACGTGCGCTCCTACTCAAGCTTGCGCCTGAGCTGGTCAAACTTAAACCGCTTCATATTCCTGTTTATAACGATACTTCGCGAAGTCCCTTGACGATTCGCAGCGGGTTGAGTCTTTATGCGTTGCTGTCTGGGCTAAATTCTAATGCCAGGTTTCGCAGCCTACCTCCATGCCAATGGGACACACTGGAAGGGCTAAGGCAGGATGACCTTAAAGCGGTGTTTCGTTATTACGAGGCACAAACGGACGATGCGGCACTTACGCGTTCAGTTTTGCATTCGGCGATGGAGCTTGGGGCTGAGTGTGAGATGCCCGGTCGCTTTGTTAACGCGCAGGTAAATTCCCACAGCTGCCTCGTTGAGTTCGAAAGTGAGTTTGGTTTCAAGGCGGCAAGTTGTCGGGTATTAGTGAATTGCGCGGGCCCTTGGGCGAGCGATGTGATTTCACGGATTGAGCCTGATATGTATTTACCTAAAGTTGATTTGGTTCAGGGCAGTCATCTTTTATTACCTCCTTTGTTAAAAAACTATTTTTACCTTGAAGCGCCGCGGGATAAACGTGCTGTTTTTGTGCTGCCCTGGCAAGGAAAATTAATGATAGGCACTACCGAAAAAGTTCATTATGGTGCTCCGGAAGAGGCCGAATGTTCTGAAGAGGAACGCGATTACCTATTGGATGTTCTGTTGCATTACTTTCCGGATTTGCCAGTAGATCCAAATACCGTGAACACCTTTGCTGGTTTACGCGTATTGCCCCGTAACAGTAAGAGCGCATTCTCACGAACGCGTGAGGTACTTTTTGAGGTAGATGATGAAACCTGTCCACGGGTTATTTCGGTGATGGGCGGCAAGTTGACGACCTACAGGCACACTGCGCTCATGGTGCTTGATAAAGTGAAATCGTCATTGCCTGTTAAAGAGCGCGTTGCGGACACGAGTCGAATTCCTCTTTCTCCAGTCAGTTTGATTTAACGACAGATTTAATTTATTCCAGCCAAACAAAAGCATTGGTAGTCAGCAGATCTACCGTTAAAATGCGCTCATCTCATTTCCGGTTGATCCTGTCTGGATCGCCATTCTGTCCACCCTCAGCTTTAAGGACTCATTGTGAACTTTACTGGCGCTCACATTCTTTCGATAAACCAATTTGACCGTGCTGATATTCAACGCGTTTTTGAAGTGGCTGATTCCATGGAACCCTATGCGTTACGGCGTAAGGTGACGCGCGTACTTGAAGGTGCGATTTTAGGAAATATGTTTTTCGAGCCGAGCACGCGAACGCGAGTGAGTTTTGGTGCAGCGTTTAATTTGCTCGGTGGAAATGTTCGTGAGACCACGGGTTTTGAAAGTTCATCCATCACTAAAGGTGAATCGCTTTACGACACGGCACGCGTGCTATCAGGTTACAGCGATGTTATTTGTATGCGTCACCCAGCAGGTGGTTCAGTTGCTGAATTTGCAGAAGGTAGCCGCGTTCCTGTTATCAATGGCGGTGATGGTCCTAATGAACATCCTACCCAAGCCCTGTTAGATTTATATACGATTCGCAAAGAGTTGCATTCGAAAAATCGCACTATTGATGGTATGCGCATCGCCATGATTGGCGATTTAAAACATGGCCGTACGGTTCACTCGCTCAGTAAACTTTTGTGTGTATTCAAAAATATTCAGCTGACGCTCGTGTCTCCCAACGAACTAGCTATGCCGGACTATATTATTGAAGATTTACGTAAGGCCGGTCATAAAGTTACGGTCACTGATGACCTCACGCAAAGTATTTCGCACATTGATATTGCCTACTCGACACGCATACAGGAAGAGCGTTTCAATAATAAAGAAGAAGCAGATTTATACCGCGGTCGCTATCGCTTAAATCAACGAATTTATACGCAGCACTGTGAGCCCAACACTGTGATCATGCACCCTTTACCGCGCGACTCTCGTGCAGACGCTAATGAGTTGGACAACGATTTAAACTCGAATCCAAATCTCGCGATTTTCCGGCAAACAGACAATGGTGTGCTCGTTCGAATGGCATTGTTTACGCTAGTGCTTAACGTTGTTGATCAAGTTGATCAGTATGCACGTGAAGTCAACTGGCATAGTTCGCTGCGCAATCAATAAATTCGTTGTCATATTTATATCGCACGAATCTTTTTTCTCTCCCGCATTTCGTTACAACCGCAGATATTTCTTCTGCGGTTTTTTTTAAGCGCAGTTTTGTTAGGTGAATAAGTCACAAATGGGGTGTATTTAGCAGACAACTAACCTATTATTGGCCCCTTATTTTAAAACCAACTTTTAATAATGAACCCGTACGGGTAAACATGTAAGGATTCAAACATGGCCATTAAAAAATCGTTCGTCCTTCATTCACATGCTTTTAAATCAATTATTTTCCCTATTCAACTTTGCTGCGCTATAACGCCATTGTTAATGGCGCAAGCGGTAGTTGCTGAGGAATCTGCTGAAAATATAGATGAGATAATAGTAACCGCATCAAAGCGTAATCAAAGCCTCAAAGATTTTTCGGGTTCCGTGAGTGTGATAAGAGGTGATAGTTTTAATCCCGGCGCAAGCATCAGTGATATGGCTGACCAGGTTCCGGGGTTGTCTGTGATAAATAATGGTCCGCGCGCTATTTCAGCAGTGACTATTCGTGGCCTGCGAATGGATGCAGTTACACCGAACGATTTGGGTGGTGATGGCGCCACTGTAGTGACCTATATAGATAATATTCCTTTGCAAGGTTTTTTCGTTCCACCCGCGAACACCATGAAAGATTTACAACAAATTGAAGTTTTGCGAGGGCCGCAAGGCACGCTCTACGGAAATGCGTCTGTAGGTGGTTTGATTCGTTACGTCACTGCAAAACCAGATTTAAGCAAAACGTCCGTTAAGATCGACACCTCCTGGTCCCAAACAAAGGAAAGTGAAAATACCAATTACAGTACCGATTTAATTGTGAATGCACCGCTTGTCGATAATGTGCTCGGCGTGCGTCTATTACTCTCTAAAGAAAATAATGCCGGATTTATTGATGCGCAATCCGTATACGGGCTGCAACAAGACACCGCCAATTCTGATTACGCAATAAATTATATTGGCGAAAAAGCGGATATCAATTCCGATCAAGCCAAACAATTACGCGGCAGCATTTTGTGGCAACCTGCAGACGAATTTTCATTGGGGGCAAGTTACAGTTACCAGAAAATAAACGCTGATGATCGTCAGGCAAGTAACAGGGCGGTGACAGGCAGTGAATATGTATCTACAAGTAATTTTCTACAACCAATGGAGGGGCTATTAAAATTATCCAGTGTAGATGCCACCTATGATTTCGGTTGGGCCACTTTAACAGCGAGCCTGAATCGTTACGATTACACCACCGATACCACTGCTGATCAAACCGATTTCCTATTGTATAACTACGGAGCAGGTTATTACGCTGAGTATGAAGATTTTACGGCATTTACTCGCTCTCATGTGGATGTGATGAAGGACAGTGGAGAGCTGCGTCTGGTTTCACCGAATGATCAGTCGCTACGCTGGTTAGTTGGGGCTTTCGTCAGCAAAGATGACTTGGACGTTATTACTGCAGATCGTGTACCGGGCTTCAAAAACGTGTTTGGTGAAGACCGCCCCGATGCGCTTGATTATATTGCAACGCAAACTGAAGCTTTGCATGAAAATTCTATTTACGCCGAAGTTGCTTACGATTTTTTGCCGAATTGGGAAGTAGCGGTTGGTGGGCGCTATTTTAAATACGAAGATGATCTTGAGACTTGCAGTTTACTGTTTCCAACAGCTGAGGAATATGAAGGAGATAATTTTCCTTTAGCGTGTTCAGATAACGATGATGACAATACTGGATCGCTAAATAAATTTAGTACCAAATATAAATTTAATGACTCACAAAATATTTATCTGACCATCTCAGAGGGCTATCGTCGCGGCGGCGCCAATTTGCTGCCAATAGAAATTACCAATAATCGTAGTTACAAACCTGACACTGTCGTGAATTATGAAGTTGGGACGCATAGCGATTTCTTCGGTGGAAAATTCGAATTTAATGGCGCAGTTTATGTAATGGACTGGGAAAAAATTCAGGTGGGTGCAGTAGTTGACGGTTATGGTGCGGTTGTTAATGCAGGAACTGCGCGGGCTAAAGGGATAGAGTTGGATACAACGACTGAATTAAATCCACATTGGAATTTAAAGCTGGGCTACTCATTCGTTAAAGCTGAGCTTTCTGAAACCGTACTTGGAATTGCTGGTGGAGACGAAAATGCAAATTCGGGAGATCGCCTACCTGGTTCTCCCGAGCAAGAGTGGGACCTGGGTTTGAGCTACGAGGGAACATTCGGTGCCAATCCACTTCATGCTGGCATCACCTATTACTATGCAAGTGATATGACTACTTCAATAAATGATACCTTCGTGGATTACGCACATCTGGATAGTTATAGCAGAGTTAATGCTCACGCCAGTGTAACCCTGCGTAATTGGCAGCTAGGTGTGTTTATAAATAACATGACCAACACCAAGGCTATAACGGCTAAGCGTACCGCTACTCAGTATGGCGAGCTTGGTCAGCTTGATTATATCCTTCGTCCACGTACGCTTGGCGTAACACTAAGTTATGAGTTTTAAAATTTGCGCTAAGCTCCATGTGTAGTGGCGTTTTTATGGAAGAGGACGCCAGCGCAAGTATTTTGTATTTGCGCAAATTTATTCAGGACTCCATAGATTATTAACAGGTTGTTTAATAAGTTTTTAGTAGCTTATTTTAAATTTAATTAAACGGTAAATTTAATAGGACTAATGTCATGGCAGTTGAAAAAAAAGCAAGTACCGCTAAAGCAGGTTCCAAAGCAGAGTCAAAAAAAAGCACAGCTAAAAAAGCTGCTGCTGGAAAAAAACTTACCTCCACATCCCTACTTATTAAAATTCCCAAGGGCGGTCAGATTATTCGATCGTTTAATTTAACACCGTCTCGGCCGTTAGATGGTAAGGCAGCGAATTGGATACTCGTTGATCCTGCGCAGCCCACAAAAGATATTGATTCGATGCAATTTAGTTTCAATCCGGACTCCACCGATCTTGAGCAAGAATTTGAGCGTGCGATTATTGAAATCAATATAGTTCAGAATCCAGACGAGAGTGGTATTTGGCGTTTTGCTTCAAACGGTGTAACGGTAAATCCTGCATTTAGCGATGTTAATCATGACGTAGTGGTAGAAATTAGTAATCAAGGCTTCACTCTAATTGCCCAGGTGCAATTAATTGGCGACGTACCTGAAGATATTAGATTTGGCTATCTCGCATCATTCACTGATTCGATGTCTGGCAAAGTCACCACTTATGAATCAAGTGATCCGGATATTAAAATAGGTAGACCATAACCGGTATTGGATTTATTTTGATGTTACACGGAGAGTGCATCGGTCTGGCTCTCCATTGTCGCGCATAAGTGTTACGAACTCATCTTTTTCACACAATCTGTCAAACCATCGGAAACTAAACCAAATAACATTTAACCCATTATTCAACGAGTTCTCTACATTTAAAATGGCGGATGCGTCATTTTTTGCCAGTGTATGGGTTATGGCCGCTGTGTAATTGGTTTTGTAACTTTGTGGGTCTTCTTTCTCAAGCTGCTGCAAATATTTTAAAGCATCGGAATAATTACCCAGGTGCGCGTGTGCTTGGGAGAGATGAATTAGATTGTCGCTATTGATTTCCTCTGCTTTCAAAATATCGATTATTTTAAGATAATTTTTTCGAGCTTCATCATCATCTCCCGCTAAATCTTGTGCATCTGCCTTATTTAATATGTGAGCCGTATTGTTGGGCAATAAAGTAATTGCTTTTGAAAACATGGTTATTGCGTTTGTGTAGTCTTTCATCAATAGATAGCAAAGCCCTATATTATTTATGTTGTCGGTATTTTCCGGTTGCAGCCCTACCGCTTTTTGAAGCGAGGTAAAGGCCTGTTTTACATTTCCTGCATTTAAGGCTATGACGCCCTTTAAGCTGTGGGATTTATAGTGATCTGGTGACAAGGTTAAGGCAACATCTAAACGTTGATCTGCTTCTTTCATTTGCCCGGAATGCAAATAGGCGATAGCGAGATAATAATTATTAGACGCGGTTGATTTATACAATAAAGCATTTTTATAAAATTCTATGGCTTTTGCATAGCTATTTTTTTTCATCATCAAATAAGCATTCAATTCATTGATGAGTGCATGGCTTTGATTATTCGTTTGAATTAATTCAATCGTTTTTTCTGCATCCGAAAATTTCTCTTCTTCTGCCTGCAAATAGAAAAAATTCAGCAGATGAGTAGTTTTTGTGTGATTTTTCGAATCACTTCCAAGTAGACTGGAAAGTTTTTCCAGTAATGCAGGATTTTTGGTTTCGTAATGAAAGTCCAGTACCATTTCGCTATAGAGCGTTTGTACAGGGGGTAGGGTCTTGGTGCTGGCCTGTAGTTTATCCATTGTATCCAGAAGTTCCTGGCTAGCACCCTTATCTCTGTAGTTACGATTAACTTCCAGAAATATTGCATACTCTTTTTCATCAATTTTATAAAAAGCACCACCTATCTTTTCCGAATATAATCCGCCAATATTGCTTTGCACAATAGTTGCCACGGAAAGATAATTATCCGTTAACACATCGACCGTTTTAGTATCTTGCACACGTAGTCTGCTGTCTTGGGTATTTTTTTCCGGTGTGAGCCGCGAAAGTACAATCGTGCAGGATTCCAATTTGCAATGAATCGTGCTGGTAATGAGTTCGTCTGCCGCCGTTGCTTTACGAACCGTTTCAATGCCTTGTTTGTTGTTGTCTGCATTAATATCGGCAATCTCGCTCTGAGGGATTAAATAGTATCCATCGAGCTGCAATACACTTTGCTGTATTGCATCATAGACTGCGCCTTTTACTAATTCTTGTTGTGATTCGTGCATGCCTTCAGTTGTAAGTTGCGGTTGTAATACAGCAACATATTTTGGTTGTTTGGGCTGGAGCTGCCAAATGACAGCGCCTACAACCATCACCGCCGCTAATCCAATAAGCGCAACACTTATTGAGTTGTTTCTTACATAGGTTGTTAAATTCTGAACAAATGTAGATTTATCTTTTTGAAATCGTGTATCAAAAGTAGCGTGTTCTTGCGAACGCCTTGAATTACGAATGCCTGAGTGACTAGTGTGTGCATGCGACAAATTTTGCGTTGTATCAAGATCCATTCCGGTGTTTAGTGAAATTAATTGATAAAGCTTTTCACATTGCGCTGCCACCCAATGGGTGTTGGATGGACGATTATCAGGGTTTTTACTGAGTAACTGCCCCAAGAATTCTACAGCTTCCGGTGGTAAATCTGGGTTAGTTTTTGTTGGTGGAATGGGTGGGTGTGAAATAATTCGTTGCATCAGCTGCAGTTTATTTTGTGTGTCACCGAAAGGGTGTACTCCGCACAATAATTGGTAGGCGAGTATGCCGAAGGAAAATAAATCGCTTCGATTATCAAGCTCTTCACCCATCGCTTGCTCGGGAGACATAGAACCATAACTGCCGGTAACATGATCTGTAAGCGTCGCATTTAAATCCTGCGATTTGGCAATGCCCAAGTCAGTAATTTTGGCGAGCCTGTGCTTGTTAATTAAAATATTTTCCGCTTTTAAATCGCGGTGAATGATTCCTGCATCGTGCGCAACGGCTAAGCCTTGCGCGATTTGTCCAAGCCATTGCATGCGTTCGGTGAGTGGAACTATATTTTCGCGCAGATGTTGTTGCAGGTTATGTCCTTCCACATACTCCATAACAAGCGCAAGTTGATCTTCAGTTTCCTGATAATCATAAATTTGAACAATATTGGGATGGTTGAGTTTGGCAAGCAATAGCGCTTCACGTTTAAAACGCTCGCGATAGCGCGGTTCAAATAATTCTGTGCGCAAACATTTGATTGCAACTTGTCGGTCCAGACGTGTGTCGCGTGCAAGATAGACTAAACCCATACCGCCGCGACCTATGCGACTGATAATTGAGTAATGTCCTATTTGTGATAACTCCACATTATTATTCTGCGGCAAGTGTGTCATTCGATCATTAAAATAATGAGTGTTGTTAGTCTTCAGTTACGAAGCTGATTGTGGCGACATCAGGGTAAGTGAAGCGCCTTTGTATATTTTAAATTTTTCACATCCAAATCGAATTTTACCACCGCGTCTTTCTAATAAATATTGCAATCCAACGACTGCCGGCATGCTATCGGATATTTGTTTGCGCAGGCGAAAAATATAAATATTCATATGGGTTGCATCTAATCCCAATTCATTTGCAAGTTGATCAGTATAAACCCAACCCTGACTTTTATTATCTAATCCGCGAGCTGTGTCCGCTGCGCGATGGCGGGCGAGGTGTGCTAATAAGTAGTGATGATTGCGGACGGCCAAGTCAATTTTGAGTTGCTGGCTAATCAATTCAAGCTGTGTGCTTTCTTCATCAAGGCTTAAATTAAAAACAAATTCCATGTCGCCTAAATTTTGAATTGGAAAAATATGGGCTTCCGTTGGGCCAAAAATCTGGGCGCGCAGTAATTGCCAATTCGTGTTACCCAATTGAATTAAATCGCCTTCATTCAAACTGTAGGATAGTTGCTCTTGCTGTGCGCTCAACGCTTCTACTTGCCATTGCTGGCTCTGATCATCAAAAAACAGGGCTAACTCTGGCGCATTGCTATCTGGCAAGAGGTGATAGCGCGCTAGATAAATGGGCTCTGGTTTTGTGCCCGGTGCTATGTCCAGAGGCCATAACATATCCGCAGGTGGTGTAAGGTCGATAACCTTAAACCCCGGGTCCTTGAGTTCTGCCAAATTAAAAGTATCGTTCACGCGTAATACTTGGGACTCATGTCCAGTCAGATTATTTCCGGTCAATAATGTACCGTTGAGCCAGGTTCCGTTTAGGCCCAGGTTTTTAATTCGCCAGTCTTTGCCATCCCATTCAATGGCTGCATGCAATTTGGAGATGTAGGGTTTATTTATTTGCGTGTCAACAGCATTAGCCAGGCGACCAAATGTGTGGTGCGGTGCTAGCGCAAAGTAAGTCTGATTGGCGATGTCAAAAATATATGCCATAGGGAAATGCACACAGGTTTTATGGATCTAATGAGTGTGTTTAATCCCTTACCGAAAGCATCCAGCGTTACCTGAAAACGCCATGTAATAGCGCGTAATGGGCAACTGTTTAATAAGGGCATAGAGTGCCACAGTCTAGTCAATGTTTCACCCGTTTATAGGGACTTATAAATTTATGATGGAATTTACGAGCGGTTAAAACAATGTTGCTGTGGAGTTGAGCAATGATTTCGGTATTTAAGGGCCCTAAATCTAATAAGCCTGTTGCTAAAGCCGTGTTTACGTTTGATGAACATTCTGGTGCTAAATGGGTTCCTCTGAATAAAAGTTTTATTACGCTCGCTAAAATTATTCTGCAATCTGCTACCGAGCGGATGGACATAAAAAGTATTGCAATTATCCTGCGATGCATTACCCATCAAGGCTACCGTCATCTTCTCCTGGTTAACGAAGAGCATGAAATAACTGCCAGCGCATTGGGCTCCCCGGAAGAATTCATTATTTCTAATGAAGATTCATTAACACCGAAAAATGAACGTTTCAGTGAGATGGAATGTATTTCTGTGTCACTGGACTATCAGGGACAGCGCTTGGGTTATGTGGTGGCTACGTTGCCGATAACGGATTTTTCTGAACAAGCGAGCACACCATCACCACGCTCTATAGAAGCTGAATTACATGTTGTAGTGAGTGAAATAGGATCGATCATCACCCGCTATCAAACCCGGTATCGCGCCATTTTTATTTATGGTGATCAAGGCTACTGGATAGGAAATAGCTTGGCTTTACGCCAACTAGACAAACGCATTGAGCAATTAAAAGATCTTACTAAACCGATTCTGATTCGTGGAAACAAAGGCACGGGAAAAATCATTGCGGCCCGGAGCATCCATTGTTCACGCCATAAAGGCATTTTACCGTTTATTGAGTCTTCGTGTAATGAGTGGGAAGAGGGCGCAGCCGCCAGTATTTTGCAAGCTCTGTATGCCTATGCCAAAGGTGGCACATTATATTTGCGCAACATCGACGCTCTGTCAGCAGACAATTTTCGCGTGCTACAACGTTTTTGGGCTGCATTGCAACAAGAGTTGCAAGTGAAAGCGAGCGCTGAATCTGTTGCGCTCATATTCTCAGTGAGCCACAAGCATTATGCGAGCCACGCGACTGATTTGAGTGATTGGCTGAAGGTAAATACGGTAGAGCTTGTCTTGCCGGATTTAGCTGAGCGCCGTGACGATTTACGTGACTTGGTAAGTTTTTACATTCGCGATTATGAACTCTCGGTGCAATTTGATTTTACAGATCATGCCTGGCGCTTACTTGAAGCTTTTAGCTGGCGTGAGAATGTCGCACAATTAAAACGAGTTATCCAAAAAGTCGCTTTGGTGGCAGAAGATCCACTGGTATCCGTCAGCTTATTAGAGCCCTTGCTTAGGGACTAGCAGGAAATTTTTTTAAAGGAGTAAGCGAAACGCCGCACAGGATGTGCGGCGTTTTTTATTATGGTCGAACGTTTATGTTCATTTGGGGAAACGGAATCGTAATTTTATTTTCATCAAATGCTATTTTTATTTTTTCATTCAATGAAGATTTTACAGCACCGTAATTTTCTGTGTTAACCCAAGGGCGTACAACAAAATTTACGCTGCTCGCAGCTAATTCGTCTATAGCAACTTCGGGTGCAGGCTCCCTTAACACACGCTCATCTTCAGCTAACACTTTTGAAATAATTTCTTTTACCAAGCGAATATCATCCCCATAACTAACGCTGAAGATCATGTCTACTCTGCGGGTCCTACGCGCTGAATAATTAACAATTTTACCGCTGTAAATTGATCCGTTAGGAATAATGACTTCTTTATTGTCGCCGGTGTAAAGTTTGGTAGAAAAAATCCCGATTGAATCAATCGTGCCCGCGGTTCCAGCCGCTTCAACAAAATCCCCTGCTTTAAACGGACGGAAAATCAAGAGCATAAAACCAGCGGCAAAATTTTGTAGCGACCCTTGCAAAGCCAAACCAATTGCCAGACCCGCAGCACCTAACATGGCGATCAAAGAGTTGGTGTTGACTCCCAGGTTATCCAGTGCCGCAACTAATACCATAACCAGTAGGAGTGCGCTTACCAAAGATTGTAAAAAATTAATTAGAATTTTATCAAGCTTGGTGTGCGCTAGTAACTTTCCAATCATGCCACTCAATATCCTGGCCACAATTTGACCGACAATAAAAATCGTCAATGAAACAGCAACTTTTATTGACCAAGGTAGGACATGAACTTCAAAAAAACTCACGACTTGCGCTTCTTCTAACATGGTAAACCTCTGATAATCTGAAATTAAGCTACTGGCCCGGTGGTGCGAACGCGTTTTCCACCTTTCACAGTGTCTTGCGCAGGCGCACTCCTTGCTGTCTGTTGTTTTAACTGATAATCAATATAATTTTTTGTTGCCATTAAAAAGCCTACGACAATAAATGCACCCGGCGGTAACAGGGCGAGAATCATTCCGGGATAATCTCTACCAAAAATATCCAACGTCCAGCTTGCAGCTGTTTCACCGAATAACAACTGCATATTATTAAAAATCATTCCTGTTCCTAAAAGTTCTCGCACTGCGCCAACGCAGACCAGCACGGCAGTAAAACCGAGACCCATCATAAAACCATCAAGCGCAGCAGGAAGCAGGCTGTTTTTGCTGGCGAAGGTCTCTGCGCGCCCAAGCACCGCACAGTTGGTGACAATAAGCGGAATAAAAATTCCAAGAATTTGGTAAAGCTCATAGGTGTACGCTTTCATTAACAATTCAATGCAACTAACGAGCGATGCAATAATCATGACGAAAGCTGGCAGACGAATGGTGTCACTAATTTGATGCCGAATTAAAGACACCGCAATGTTGGAGGCAGTAAGCACCAGCAGTGTAGCGAGCCCAAGCCCTAATGCGTTGACTACAGACGCGCTGACGGCCAGTAGCGGGCAAAGACCTAGCACTTGGACTAAGGCCGGATTATTTTTCCATAGGCCTTTTGCAATAATATCCTGGTAGTCAATGGCGCTTTTAGGTGATTCATCACTCACGGGTTGTCTCCGGTTTTTTTACAAATAATTCATCGTGATGCGCATCTATAAATTCCAGAACGCGACGAATTTGATTTACAACAGCGCGCGGTGTAATTGTTGCGCCAGCAAATTGATCGAAATCACCACCATCTTTTTTTACTTTCCAACGCGTGGTTGGCGGTTCGGCCAAAGATTTCCCGTTGAAAGCTAAAATCCACGGATTTTTATTCAATTCAATTTTATCACCAAGCCCCGGCGTTTCGTGATGATCAATAATCCGTACTCCGGCGATAGTGCCGTCGGCATTGATTCCAACAATCATACGAATATCGCCACCGTATCCATCAGGTGCTACAGCGGGAATAATCACGGCGATAGTTTCATCCGTATGGCGAGCGACAAAAATATCTCCACCACGTTTTAGACCTAAACCATCCCAGGCAGATTCGGGCACTTTAATAGTTTCAGTTAAAATATCGTTGGTATGACGTGCTCTGGGGATAATTTCAAACAATGCTTTTTGTTGAGCCTCGCGTTCAGCTTTTGCAATTCGATCCTTGGTAAGTTCGGCAGTAAATGCCAGTAGGGCGGTCGTTACCAATGCAAACGCACCTAGTAATAGGCTGTTCTTGCTGACAGACGAAAAGATCACTTACTTAGGCTCCTTATCTTTCGCGATGACAATCCGTGCCTTGGTGTGGCCGTAGGTTCGAGGAGTCGTGTAGTAGTCAATAAACGGTGCAGCGAAGTTTAAGAATAATACAGCGAAGGCAACACCGTCCGGATAACCTTTTCCCCAAACGCGAATAATATAAATTAAAACACCGATTGCAGCGCCATAGATAATTCGACCTTTTCTGCTTACAGCAGATGTGACAGGATCAGTCACAATGAAAAAGGCACCTAGCATTGTTGCGCCAGAAAGTAGATGAAAGATAGGAGAGCCACCGCTATTGGAGCTACCATTGTCATAAAAAACAGTAGCCATTAACGCAAGGGCAATCAACATAGAAACTGGCGCATGCCAAGTAAATATTTTTTTATAAAGCAAAAATAAACCGCCCGCCAAAAACGCAATATTGACCCACTCCCAAGCGACACCGGCCATAAAACCTTTATTTAATAGTGGCTCTTTTTTGTAGAATTCTTCCAGCGTGAGCGATGAATTTTGCTTCATCAAATCTAAAACAGTCGCGGAAGAATAACCATCTATTGGATGCCCGAAGAAGATTTTATTAATGGCTTCGCTAACACTTACTAAATGGGCTGCCTCAATATTGATCGGTGTTGCCCACTGGGTCATAGGGATTGGAAAAGACACTAGTAGAATTACATAGGCAACCATGGCAGGATTAAACGGATTCAGTCCCATACCACCGTACAACTGTTTGGCTAACACAATGGCACAAAAGCTACCTACAACAATTAACCACCATGGACAATAAGGTGGTAATGAAAGCCCTAATAAAAATGCAGTTACCAGAGCACTATAATCGCCTAGACAAAAGCCAATAGGACGCCCGCGAAGTTTTAATATCAATGCTTCAAATGCCAACGCACTTGCGCTCGCAATTGCTATATTGAAGAAAACACCAATACCAAAAAAATACGCCAATGTGAAGGCGCCGGGTAATGTGGCATAAATAACCATGCGCATTAGCTGGCTAGTGCTTAGCGGTCCGTGAGCATGGGGTGATGTGATATTCAGCAAAGCCATTTTAGTCACTGTCAGGTTTTATATTGTTATTGAGGGCCTGTAATTCATTATCTGCCTCTGCAATTTTCTGCTGCATTTTCTCTACAGCTAGTTGCAGCGCATTTGCGCTCGGGCTTTGATCGTTTTTTGCTTGCTCGGCTTTTTCCATGGCTTTAATCAAACGCGCTTGCATGGTTTCTATATTTGCACGCAATTTTTCCTCAGGGGATTGAGTAGTTTTCGCTTGCGCGCGGGTTATGGCTGCCTGCACAGGATTTTCTATAACTTGATTTTCGGTAAGTAAAAAATCAGACAGTTTTTTCTCGGCCTCGGCTAATTTCAATTCAGCTTGCTTGATACGCGATTGTTGACGTACCAACTGTTCTTCAGTAATGGGGAATTCGGGGTTTTTAGGCACGAGTGGCGCGCGCGCGCTTTGCACACTATTTTTTGCAGCAGCAATAATGCGTTCTAATCGAGATTTTTGATCATCAAAACTCAATTGGTTAGTAGTGGCTTTTGCCATTGCAAGCGTGACGGCTTCGAGCTGAGGAACAGAAGGGCCAGTCGACGTATTAATGTTTTCACCCAGCAATGTCGGTTCTGCGGTTGCCAATTTTTGCTCCGCTAACTTCAACTTAACTTCATCGGCTGCTTGTTTTCGTGCAAGTCGTTTGACTTCTTTCACGGCTTCTTCTTTTTCAATTCGCAATTTTCTAAATTCAAAACGCTCCCGTGAGCGGTCTGCTTTTTCCTTTTCGCTAATATGGTTGCGAATATTTCCTTTGGCGGCCCGATAATATTGCACTAACGGAATTTTACTGGGGCACACATAAGAACATGCGCCGCATTCAATGCAATCAAAAATATTGTGCGCTTGTAAACGCTCTACATCTTCTGCTTGTGCATACCAAAATAATTGCTGGGGCAGCAAGCTCGCGGGGCATACTTCGGAGCATAGGCCGCAACGAATACAAGCCTGTGCGGGAGGTGGCAACGGCGCCTCTTGTTTAGTGGGAGCGAGAATGCAATTTGTGGTTTTGATAACAGGTGCGCGTAAATCGGGGAGTGTAAATCCCATCATCGAGCCGCCCATAATAACGCGAGATGCTTTGGTGGAGTCAAAGCCATGGTGCTGTAAAACGTAATCTATAGGAGTGCCTATAAGTACACTAATATTTCGCTGCGTTGTCAGAGAATCACCAACGATAGTTGTCACCCGTGAAATTAATGGTTCGCCAAAACGTACTGCTCGCCATGCCGCCGTTGCAGTTCCTACATTTACGCAAATTGCATTTACATCTGCTGAGTGGTGCCCGTGTGGAATTTCGCGGCCTGTTAGCATTTGGATTAATTGCTTTGCTCCGCCGGATGGATATTTAGTCGGCACTACAGCAAGTTCTATTTCTGCATCCTGATCCGGCTTCGCAAAATTGCTGATCGCAACTCGCAGGGCAGCGATGGCTTTGGGTTTATTATCTTCTACACCGATTATAATGCGCTGAGGGTGATGCAAAATATAACTGAGTAAAAATGCGCCCGCGATGACATCATTCGCATGCATTTGCATAAGCATGTCATCGGCAGTGATGTAAGGTTCGCACTCCGCACCATTGATCACCAATGTATCAATTTTTTGAGTTGATTTGGTGGTGAGCTTTACGGCAGTTGGAAAACCTGCACCACCTAAACCAGCGACACCAGCTGCGCGAATTTTTGCGAGTAATGTTGTGCGTTCTACCGTTAAATAATTTTCGCAGGTTTCGGTAGCAGCAAATTTATGCTCTCCATCAGTTTTAATTCGAACGCATTCACCACTCATTCCCGATGGATGCGGCAAAACAAAATTTTCAATTGCAATTATTTTGCCGGAACTGGACGCGTGAATATTTGCACTGAACGTACCATCTGCTTCGCCAATTAATTGCCCAGCTAATACATTGTGGCCGATTTTTACGACTGATTTTGCGGGAGCGCCTATGTGTTGGCTAAGTGGAATGATAAGTTGCGGCGGGATAGGTAAATGACCTAATGGTAATTCAGTGGACTGCTTTTTATTTTCGGGTGGATAAATTCCGCCTGGAAATTCCCACAATTTAATAAGACGACTTGAGTCAGCTGCACTATTCATTATGCTGCTTGACCTTGGTGAAGTTTGTCAGTTGCAATAAGTTGTAACGGTTTAACACCGGGCAACTCCCAGGTCCACCTTGATAAATGAGGTTCAACCACAATCATATCAATACAATCTACGGGGCAGGGGTCTACACATAAATCGCAACCGGTGCATTCATCCGCGATGACGGTATGCATTTGTTTCGCCGCGCCAAGAATCGCATCGGTAGGGCACGCCTGAATACACTTGGTACAGCCAATACATTCTGCTTCACGAATAAATGCAACTTTCTTCACGTCAGGCTCAACACCGTGCTCTTCATCCAGCCGCGGTGCTTCAATATCTAATAAATCGGCGAGCGCATTAATGGTACTTTGACCACCGGGTGGACATTTATTAATTGCGTCGCCATCCACAATTGCCTGCGCGTAAGGTTTGCAACCTGGATAGCCACATTGGCCACATTGCGTTTGCGGCAAAATACTATCGATTTGTTCAACAATAGGATTTCCTTCGACCTTGTAGCGCACCGCTGCAAAACCGAGAATGGCCCCAAACAACAGCGATAAACTTACCAATGCGATAAGCGCTGAAGCGATTGGATTTTGAAAAATCAATTCAAACATAAGTAATGATTAGAAATTGCGAGTGATGAATGAAATTAATGCGCAGTCAAACCTGTAAAACCCATAAACGCCAAGGACATTAAGCCAGCGGTAATCATTCCTATGGCCGCACCTTTGAAGGGTTGGGGCACATCCGCGACTGCAAGGCGTTCGCGCATGGCGGAGAATAAAATTAATACGACTGAAAATCCCACCGCACCGCCAAAGCCGTAGAGTGTTGATTCAAAAAAATTGTGCGCTTTTTGGGTATTTAATAAGGCCACACCGAGTACAGCGCAATTCACAGTAATCAAAGGCAAAAATACACCTAGTACTCGATACAATAGCGGGCTGGTTTTTTCCATAAACATTTTTACGAATTGAACAACGGCAGCGATGACGAGAATGAAAGCAATTGTTCGTAAATACCCTAGGCCGAGTGGAGAAAGGAGCCAGTGGTCAACAAGATAGGAACAAACAGATGCTAGCGTCATGACAAAGGTGGTAGCCGCAGCCATACCAATAGCAGACTCAAGCTTATTGGATACACCCATAAACGGACACAAACCTAAAAATTGCACTAGCACAAAATTATTAACAAATATTGTGCCGAGCAAAATTAAAAAGAATTCGTTGATGGACATTCGATTACCTGTAGCGTTTCCGCTCGTCCTGAGCGGCAATAATAGTTACATCACGCGTTGGCCTGGTTTTGCACCAGAGTTTGGCTCAAGCAAATAAATTTCTTTATCGCCGGGGCCTGCTGCCAATACCATACCTTCGCTCATGCCAAATTTCATTTTGCGCGGTTTTAAGTTGGCAACCAACACTGTGAGTTTGCCAATCAAATCTTTAGGATCATAGGCGCTCTTAATACCGGAAAACACATTGCGTTTTTCACCGCCGAGGTCCAATGTCAAACGCAATAATTTATCAGAGCCTTCCACGTGTTCAGCGTTTTCAATGAGCGCGATGCGTAAATCAATTTTTGCAAAATCGTTAAATTCGATTTCTTCTGCGATTGGATTTTCTGTCAACTCTGTTTTTACCGTTTCTGTTTTTGGAGTGGCAGCTGCTATAGCCTCTTTAGTGGCTTCCAACATCGCATCAACCTTTTCCTTTTCTACTCGTGTAAGAAGCGGTTTAAATTCATTTATTTTATCTCCACCGCGAAAACTCACCGATGCAGTCCAGCTCAGAGTCTCATTAAGAAATGCTTCAGCATCTGCTGTGAGTGAAGGCACCACCGGTTTTAAATAAGTAAGAATTGCGCGGAACATGTTAATGCCGAGCGTACACACGTTTTGTGTCTGTGCTTCGGCACCGCTTTGCTTTGCGAGCTTCCAAGGCTCCTTAGCTGCGATGTATTCGTTAGCCAAATCAGCGAGTGCCATAATTTCACGCATTGCTTTACTAAAATCACGGCCTTCATAATGCGTTGCAATTAAGTCACCAGCGTCAACAAACTTTTTCCATAGTTCTGGATTTTCAATCTCTGTTGCCAATGTGCCGCCAGCATTGTTAATAAACTTTGCTGTACGGCTTGCTATATTCACAACTTTTCCAACTAAATCGCTATTCACACGTTGAATAAAGTCTTCGAGGTTTAGATCTATATCGTCCACCGCGCTCGTTAACTTCGCGGCGAAGTAATAACGCAAGTATTCTGGATTTAAATAATCAAGATAAGTTTTTGCGTTAATAAATGTACCGCGAGACTTACTCATCTTAGTGCCGTTAACGGTTACAAAACCATGCACGCAAATTTGGGTGGGTGTACGCAATTTTGCAGAGTGCAACATGGCTGGCCAAAACAACGCATGGAAATTAACGATGTCTTTACCAATAAAATGGTAAACCTCGGCGGTTGAATCCTGTTTCCAGTAATCCATCCAGTCAATACCGTTTTTATCCGCGTAATTTTTTAAGCTGGCGATGTAGCCGATAGGTGCATCCAGCCACACGTAGAAAAATTTTCCCGGTTGATTAGGAATTTCAAAACCGAAATAGGGTGCATCGCGGGATATATCCCACTCTTGCAAACCGCTGTCGAGCCACTCGGCCATTTTATTCGCGACTTCATCCTGCAAATGGCCCGCACGAGTCCATGCTTTCAGAAAATCGCTGAAAGCGGGTAGGGTGAAGAAAAAATGCTCAGAGTCTTTGGCGATGGGTGTAGCGCCAGAAATGGTAGATTGTGGATTGATTAAATCCATGGGCGAGTAGGTTGCGCCGCATTTTTCACAGTTGTCACCGTATTGATCTTCAGTTTTGCATTTGGGGCAAGTGCCTTTAATGTAACGATCGGCAAGAAAAAGTTGCTTCTCCGGGTCGTAAGCTTGGGAAATATTACGGCTAGCTATATGGCCATTTGCCTTCAACCGATTATAAATTAGATAGGATAGCTCAAGGTTTTCCTCAGAATGGGTACTATAAAAATTGGCAAAGTTGATATTAAATCCCGCAGAAACGCATTCATGATCACGTTTGATATTAGCAATGTGCTCTTCAGCGGTTATACCTTTTTCTTCTGCCTTTAACATGATAGCTGTGCCGTGAGCGTCGTCCGCACAGAAATAAAGGCAGTCGTTACCGCGCAGGTTTTGAAATCTTACCCAAATATCTGTCTGGATTTGCTCAAGCATGTGGCCGAGGTGCAAATCGCTGTTAGCATAGGGAAGGGCGCTGGTGACCAGGATTTTACGAATATGAGTTGGAGATTGGATCATGAGTTTCCTGCAAATTCTACGGGCGCACCTAAGCTTGGTTAGGATTACGGAGCTTGGCCTGCCAGATCAATATTGAGAGTTCATAGCCAACATTTGCTATGATTTGAACGGCCCGCACTATACCATTTTTTGAAGCTCATTTCAGACCAGCGTGGGTAAGTAGCGACGTATCTGAACACTTTTTATGCGGCATAGCGCTATCCAGTAAGACTTTTTAATTTCGTGAGCTTTGCAAGGCGTAATAGCTTAATCGGTAGAACCGGTGAGCTATTGCCGTGGCGCGTATCAGATGGATAAATATAGTATCCACCATGTCTGAACCCTAACGTTGATTCTTATTATGGAGACCATTATGGACGACTCTTTAAACACACAAAATGAATCTAGCAATCTCCCGGTGGTTATTTCACAGGATTCGAAAAATATTGCGCTGCTTATGTGGCTTGGCACTATCTTTTTTAGTTTTCTTCCTGCGTTAGTCATTTATTTGATTAAAACAGAAGATCGTTATTTGGCAGATCAAAGTAAAGAAGCTCTTAACTGGTCCATTACCGTATTCATTGGAACCATTGTTGGATGGATACTTTGTATTATTTTGATCGGTTTCCTGGTGCTGTTTTTGATAGCAATTTTAAATGTTGTGTTTTGTATTTTAGGTGTTATCGCCACCTCGGGTGGTAAGCCATTTCGCGTCCCTTTTGCTATCAGGCTCATCAAATAAACTTTGTCGCTTGACTCTTCCACTAAGGGGCACATATGTGCCCCTTCGCATTTTCAGTTGCACCATTCTTTTCCAGTTCACGCAAAAACCAAACGGTAGTTACACATTTGCATCAAAAGAGCGCTATTAATTGGCGTAATCCGATGTATGCTTTTTCATGGTGCGTTTGCTTTCTTAAATCACCCATGAACCCCCTAATTTCTTGGCACGCATTTCGCTCTATTCCTCTCACCCATAATAAGTTTGTAGGTGTCAAATGGCTAAACCTGTTTTTTACGATGAGATGATGGTTGCCCCCGAGGCGTTGCGGCCTCATTACGAAGCCTACGGTCAGTGGTTAAATAATTTACCTAAAGAACGTTTAGCGCGCAAAAAAGCGGAAGCTGATTTAACGTTTCACCGTTTGGGAATTACTTTTGCAGTTTATGGAGAAGAAGCGGGTACCGAACGCTTGATTCCTTTTGATTTGCTGCCACGCATCATTCCATCCGATGAATGGAAAATGTTACAAAAGGGCTTGGCGCAACGTGTTAAAGCATTAAATTTATTTCTTCACGATATCTATCACGGCCAGGAAATTCTACGCGCTGGATTGGTTCCGGCCGAACAAGTTTTGTGTAACGCACAATACCGCCCGGAAATGCAAGGTGTGGATGTACCCAACAATATTTACGCACATATTACAGGTGTAGATATGGTGCGCGCGGGTGCCGGTGAATTTTACGTTCTTGAAGATAATTTGCGTGTTCCCTCCGGTGTATCTTATATGCTAGAAAATCGCAAAATGATGATGCGATTATTCCCCGAATTATTTGTAAAACATGCTGTAGCACCCGTGCAACATTATCCGGATATGCTACTCGACAATTTGCGTCTGTGTGCTCCGCAGGGAGTGGAAAATCCAACGGTTGTGGTACTAACACCGGGAAGTTTTAATTCTGCTTATTTTGAACATGCATTTTTGGCGCAGCAAATGGGTGTTGAATTGGTGGAAGGGCGCGACTTATTTGTTCGCGATGATTCAGTCTACATGCGCACCACTCAGGGACCAAAACGTGTTGATGTCATTTACCGTCGATTAGATGATGATTTTTTAGATCCGCTTGCATTTCGTCAGGATTCCATGCTGGGGGTAGCGGGGTTGTTGTCTGTGTATCGTGCAGGTCGTGTGACTCTCGCAAACGCTATTGGTACAGGTGTGGCAGATGATAAATCTATCTATCCCTATGTGCCCGACATGATTCGTTTTTATCTGGATGAAGCTCCGATTTTAAATAATGTGCCCACACACATGTGCCGAAAACCGGAAGATTTGGCGTACGTGTTGGATCATTTGGAAGAGTTGGTAGTGAAAGAAACACATGGTGCGGGTGGTTACGGAATGTTGGTAGGGCCCGCTGCAACTAAAGCAGAAATTGCTGAATTTCGCTCACATTTAATGGTGAACCCTAATAAATACATTGCCCAGCCTACGCTTGCTTTGTCGACTTGCCCCATTTTTGTAGATTCAGGAATAGCGCCACGTCATATAGATTTACGCCCCTTCGTTTTGTCAGGAAAAGATATTCGCATGGTACCAGGTGGTTTAACACGTGTGGCCTTACGTGAAGGTTCACTGGTCGTAAATTCCTCCCAGGGTGGTGGTACAAAAGATACCTGGGTATTAGAAGAATAGTTTTAAAAATAAGTCTAACTTTTCACTGCAAAGGCTGATGGAGAAAAATATGTTATCTCGCACTGCAGATCATTTATTTTGGTTGGCGCGCTACATAGAACGTGCTGAAAATATTGCGCGCCTATTGGATATTACCTGGCAAACGTCGCTTGCACCGCAATCTGCTGATAGTGCAAGTCGGAATTGGCAAGCAGCACTTTTGTGTAACGATCAGTTACCTGCCTATTCAAAAACTTATCCGGACGTGAGTGCGGAAAATGTATTGGCTTTCATGGTTTTTGATTCACACAATCCCTCATCAATTTTTTCGTGCTTGAAAGCAGCGCGTGAAAATGCACACGCGGTGCGCGGAACCTTGACCTCTGAAATGTGGGAGACAATAAATTCTACCTGGCTTGAAATGTTAAATATCAGTAAGAAAAAATTACAGGATGAAGAATTTTCCGGATTTTTTGAGTGGGTAAAAACCCGTTCATCACTTTCACGCGGTGTTACTTTTGGCACCATGTTACACGACGATGCTTTTTGTTTTATTCGTCTGGGAACCTATCTAGAGCGCGCCGATAATACGGCACGATTATTGGATGTAAAATATTATCTAATTGCTGAAGGTGAGCCCATAGGAATTGCAGCGGATTACTATCAGTGGGGAGCTTTGTTGAGATCAGTGTCGGCCTTTGAGATTTATCGTCGCGTATATCGCGACAGTGTACTGCCCAGTAAAGTCGCAGAATTGCTAATTATAAATTCCGAACTGCCGCGCTCATTAACGACGTGTATGAATGAAGTAGCCATGATGTTACAAAAACTGTCGAATCAAAATTCACATGAAACCCAACGCTTGGCCGGTCAGCTTAGTGCGCAATTACGTTATTTAAAAATAGAGGAAATTTTAGAGGAAGGTTTACATCCCTATTTGGAAAAATTCCAAAATCGAATTTACGATTTGGGTGTACGCATTAGCCATGATTTTTTAATGCCAATGCGTGCTGCCTGATCGAACTAACCACAACGAAACGAGAGGGAAATTTTATGCTGCTAAATATCCAGCACGAAACGGTTTACCGATATTCCACTCCGGTGGATTACACGATTCAACACCTTCGCTTAACGCCACGTGAGGAGGCACACCAACAAGCCATAAATTGGAAAATAACAACACCTGGGAAGTATCAGCGCCATCTTGATGCTTATGGGAATGTGGGCCATATTCTGGTGCTCGACAGGCCTCATGAAGAAATTCGCATTAGCGTTGCTGGGCAAGTTGAAATATCCAAAGAAAACGCGCATTTGCCATCGAACGGTGGAGAAGTTCCTTTACTTGTTTACTTGCAACCCACACATTTGACAACGCCAGATATGGCTATTAAAGAGTTGTCTATGAGCGCCTATCGCTCAAAGAAGGGCACAATTGATTCCATGTTCAAATTAATTGATGGAATTCAAGAGTCTGTAGCTTATGTACCGGGCACCAGCCTGGTTACGAGTACAGCAGCAGAAGTATTAGATACTGGCGCTGGGGTGTGTCAGGACTACGCTCACGTTTTCATCGCGTGTTGTCGTGCGCTTGAAATACCGGCCCGCTATGTAAGTGGTTATATTCATCCGGGTGATACCGATCATGCAGCGAGTCATGCGTGGGCGGATGTATGGCTTGAAGGCATAGGTTGGGTTAGTTTTGATGTGACCAACGCAAACTTTGCTGCATCTGAACATTGCCGTCTTGCTGTCGGGCGCGATTATCTCGATGCGTGCCCGGTTCGCGGTGTTCGGCATGGTGGTGGTGCAGAGGCCATGGAAGTAAATGTGCGTATTGCTCATCCGGATTCTGCAGGTGTGCTGCTACAATCTATAGTGTCTTATCCACCCGTTGAGTTGGGATCCGGAAAAGGATTTCAACATCAGTAAATTTTAAATGCTCTGAGTCTGACCTTGGAGCGCTTTCCAAGGTTTTAGATGTATGACCTATTGTATTGGCCTTCAAGTTGATTCCGGCTTGGTTTTTTTATCCGATTCGCGCACCAATGCCGGTGTTGATCACATAAATACGTTTCGCAAAATCACTGTATTGGAACGTCCCAACGACCGGGTGATGGTGTTATTAAGTTCCGGAAATTTGGCCATTAGCCAAGCGGTAATCAACGAATTAAAACCGATCGATAAAAGTGTATTGAATGATGCAAAAACCATGGTGGAGGCAGCGCGATTTATTGGTGATGCCTTGCGCAAAGTCTATGCGCGTGACGCTGATGCTTTTAAAGAATTTGGATTGGAATTTTCCGCGAGTTTTATTTTTGGCGGGCAGATAAACGGCGAACCGCCTGCGCTATTTCAAATTTACGCTGCCGGAAACTTTATTGAGACCACCCGTGAAACGCCTTATTTTCAAGTAGGGGAATCCAAATACGGCAAACCCATTATTGATCGGGTAGTGCAACCTAACACCAACTTAAAAGATGCCGCAAAATGTGCATTAATCTCTATGGACTCGACTATCCGATCCAATTTAAGCGTAGGTATGCCGCTTGATTTACTGATTTATGAAACAGATAGTTTGTGCGTAAAAACGCATGTCAGTATTGGGTCGGATGATCCTTATTTCCAACAACTTCGTTCCAGTTGGGGTGACCGTTTACGACAGGCTTTTAACGATATGCCAGCGCCAGACTATTAGTAGGTAGTAGTCTGCAGTCAGTCGCAGAATCAATTTTAATGATTTTCCTGGCGATGTTGTTTAAGTAACAGGTTTAAAAAATCGTCTGTCGGCATTGGGTAGTGCATGAAAAACCCCTGTGCCAGGGTGCACTGGTTTTTTACAATAAAATCCAATGTTTCCTGGTCTTCTATACCTTCCGCAATCACATGTAAGTCCAAGTGATTACAGATATCTATAATGCTGCGCGCAATGGCATACTTCTTTTTATTGTGGGTAACACCTATTAAAAATGAGCGATCAATTTTCAAATAGTCGATAGGTAAATCTTGTAAGTAGCTGAACGACGAATATCCGGTTCCGAAATCATCTATAGCAAACCGAATTCCCAAGTCACGTAACTGATTCATAATGCGCAAAACGCTTTCTTTGTCTTCCATAAACAAGGATTCGGTAATTTCGAGGATAATTCTTTCACCTTCAATTCCGTATTCCAGCAGTTTGCGATGGATATTATTAACCAGCTCAGTGTCCTTAAACTCAAGAGCAGAGAGATTGATAGCCACGGTAATTTTTTCGTGGATACCGTTGCGCGTCCAGGAGGCGATTTCACGGCAAACCTTGTCGAAAACCAATTTCCCAATTTCACCAATAAGATTCGCTTGCTCGGCTACCGCGATAAATTGTGTTGGAGGAATCATAGTGCCGTCAGCGGTAACCCAGCGTGCCAAGGCTTCAGCCGCAACGATTCTCCCGGTTCGCAAATTAATTTCTGGCTGCAAATGAATGCGAATTTGATGGGTGCTTATTGCTACGCGAAGCTTATCCTCAAGTTCCAATTGGTTTAGTGCTAAACGTTCCAGCTCTTCGCTGTAGAATTGAAAATTGTTTTTACCCAGTTTTTTTGCGCGATACATAGCCATATCTGCTTTACCAATTAAACCATCGGGTTCTATATCGTCGCGCGGGTAAATACTAATTCCCATACTGCAACTAATAAAATGGTTGTGATTGTTGAGCAGGAAGGGGCGCGCCAGAGATTCCAGGATGTTCGCGCACATGCGGTTTAACCCCGACTGGGAAATGGACGATTCAATCAAAATTAAAAATTCGTCGCCACCCAGTCGCGCCAATATATCGCTTTCCCGAACGCAGTTGCGCATACGTTTGGTAGCAATACGCAATAATTCGTCACCCGCTTCATGACCATCGGTATCATTTACTTTTTTAAAGTTGTCCAAATCAATAAAAATAACCGCAAGCTTTTTTTTCTTGCCTGGATTTTCCTTGATAATGGAGTCGATTTTTTCGAGTAAAAAATTACGATTGGGTAATCCCGTTAGCGCATCATGATAGGCTTGATGGTGAATCAGTTGTTCAATTTTTTTCTCTTCGGTGACATCACGTAAGCACCACACACGGCCAATTAATTGATTGTTTTGTATTTGCGACAAGGAGTGGTATTCAAAAATGCGGCCGTTGGTGAAATGCAAGGTTCCTGCGAGGCGAACGTTGGGTTGTTTTTGAAGCGATTCAATTATTTCGCCCAGGTGCCATGGGTTTAACAACATTTTGTGAACGTTTTGCCAGGAAATCGTCTGATTTTTGCCCTCGTACTTCGCAATATCCGGGAGTAGTTCTTTACCCATTTTGTTGCTTTTAACCAGGCGCCCAAAATTATCCAGCGATAGGATAATTTCACCGGTTGCATCAAAGGTTGCGTTAAGGGCAGTGAGTGACTTCTGTAACTGGTCCTGGGTTTCAATCAACGTCTGTAACTGGGTGCGAAGTAGTTGGGTGCGGTCATTTAGGTCCGTTTTGGTCACAGCCAGCGAGTTATCAAGCCTTTGCCTATCTGCCTCCAGGTCCCCATAGGTATCAGAAATGGCCTTCAGTAGTGCGGGTTGTTGAGCCAGCAGGGTGGTGTCATCAGTGTATTGCTGAAGTTGGAGCAATAATAGTTCATGCATAAAGTGGTTCTGGTGAGGCTTGCCGCGCTTGGGCTCAGTGTTTGGTGGCTATATTCTAATCTAATCGGTGTGGCGCTTAAAGTATTGTTTAATCGGCCACCATTATGCAGGTTTTTTGCCCGGTGAGGCACGGCAATTTAGGTCATGGATGTTTAGGGAATATTTAGACAGTTAAGCGCATAGAAACTAATCGACTTGGCGGTTGAGATAGCCTTAACGTCAACTGTAAATCGGCTAGGGCGAAGAGCCATTTTTTAGAAGTGTTATTCAACAGACATCTTTTGAAATGTCTCAGCGAGGAGCAATTTAACCCTGTAGCAATCATTGTGTAATTTTTATTCGGTATTTAAAAATAGGGATGATTGTTGGATACATTTTGTTATCTGATTTACCTCCGCCTTAGCGGTTTGTTTAAGGCGTTTAAATGAGCAGCGCGTTTATGCCAACTGGTCCGCAAGCCTTTAGTGGTGAGGCTTGTGGATTACAATTAGTGACATTTGTGAATTTTTGTTTGAGCAGCGCTTATGCCACAATCCGCCCCTATAATTTTTCAACTTCACTTCCTTTATCGGGTGGTCCTCTGTAATGCGTAAATCCAAATCTATCATCATCTCCGTTGCTGTTTTATTTGTGATCTTTTTAATTTTATTCCTTGTGAAATTCACGCAAATATTTTCGATGATGAAAGCCGGTGAAAATTTTGTTCCGCCACCGGAATCGGTAGGTGCTTTTACTGCAGAGCTTCAGGACTGGCCTAACACCTTTACTGCTATGGGTACAGTAGAGGCAGATGAAGGCATAAACATTTCAGCAGAGGTCGCCGGCAAAGTTCAAAAAATTCTGTTCAAGTCAGGTGAACAAGTTAAAGCAGGCACTGTAATTCTGGTTCAGGAGTCCGGTAATGAAACGGCGCAACTCAGTGCAGCTAACGCGCGTTTGCGTCTTGCTGATGCCAATTACGAACGTATGGTTCAGTTGCGCAAAAAAAATACGGTTTCACAAAATGAACTTGATACGGCTTTACAACAAAAAGGTTCTGCACAAGGTGATGTGGACAATTTGAAAACAACCTTGGACAAAAAAAATGTCAAAGCACCGTTTGATGGTCGCTTGGGTATTCGTAAAGTTGATTTGGGTCAGGACCTGGCTGTAGGTACGCAAATTGTATCACTGCAAGCAACAAACCGCGTTCGCGTTAACTTTCCTGTTCCACAACATTGGCTGGTAAAAATGACCAAAGGTTTACCGGTTACCGTTCAATTAGGCGATGGCTCAAATAATGTTGTGAAAGGTGAGGTTACCGCTATAGGTGCGGATATCAACGCGACTACGCGTAACGCAACGGTACAATCGTCGTTAGAAAATGCGGGCAATCAATTTATTCCTGGTATGGCTGTTGAAACTCGCGTGACCTTATCGAATCCGCAAAAAGTGTTGGCTGTACCAACTACTGCGGTTATTTTTGCACCTTTTGGCGATACTGTTTTTGTCATTGAAAAAGACGATGGTAAAACTGATAAAGCTTCGGCTGACAATAAGACAGAAGAAGACAAATCCTCGCAGGAAAAACCCAAGCAAGAAAAAATGAGTGATAAAGATGCAAAAAAACAAACAGCGCAAGCTTCTCACGGCGGTTTGAAAGCGCGTCAGCAATTTGTGCGTTTAGGTAAATCCCGTGGGGACTTTATTGAAATAGTCGACGGGCTTAAACCGGGTGAGCAGGTTGTAAGCGCGGGTGCTTTTAAATTAACAAATGGTCAATCTATTGTTATTAGTAAAACTGCGCAGCCTGATTTTAAGACCGAACCAAAACCAATAGATCAATAACGGCCACCAATAGCTCAGGCCAATAATTTGGTGTGAGTGGGGTGCGCAGTTTATTTATCCATTCATACAAATTAGACACAGTAAATTGTTTTCACTCAAACATGATTGAGTTATTCATATGAAATTTACAGATATTTTTATTAAAAAACCCGTGCTTGCCATGGTTGTGAGCCTGCTGATTTTGTTAGCGGGCCTCCAGGCAGCCAATTCGCTTTCTGTACGACAATATCCACGCAGTGACATTGCTGTAATTACGATTAACACCGTCTATGTGGGTGCAAATGCTGAATTAATTCGTGGATTTATTACCACACCGATTGAGCGCGCTATCGCCTCTGCAGATGGTATTGATTACATCGAGTCCAGCAGCGCCATGAGCTTATCTACGATCAATGTGCATCTGCGTTTGAACTACGATCCACTTAAGGCTATGACGGAAATCAGCGCAAAAGTAAATCAAGTGCGTGGAAATTTACCGCCTGAAGCAGAGGTGCCTGCAATTACCGTCGAAGCGGCAGACAGCCAATTTGCCTCCGCCTATTTAAGCTTCAGTTCAAAAATTCTTGAACAAAACCAAATCACGGATTTTTTAACGCGTTCGATCCAACCGCGGTTAACCGCTATTGCCGGTGTCCAGAAAGCTGAAGTTTTAGGTGGCCGTACTTTTGCTATGCGCATTTGGTTGAAATCAGATCGTCTTGCCGCCTTGAATGTATCACCCTCTGAAGTGCGCCAGGCATTGGCCAATAATAACGTGCAAGCAGCAATTGGTCAGACGCGTGGCAGTTATACGCAAGTAAATCTACGCGCAGATACAGACTTAAAATCCGTTGACGAATTTAAACGCTTAGTGGTGCGCCATGATGAGGAGGGCACCATTCGCCTGGATGATGTGGCGGATGTGGTGCTGGGTGCAGAAGATTACAACACCGAAGTAAACTATTCGGGTGACACAGCTGTATTCATGGGGGTATGGGTTGCACCTAATGCAAACTCATTGGAAGTGATTCGCAATGTTAACAAGGAGATGGATAAGATTCAGGCTGATTTGCCATCCGGTTTGAAAGGTGCGGTTGCTTACGACGGTACCAAATATATTGAATCGGCTATCCATGAAGTTATTAAAACGTTGTCTGAAACCCTGATCATTATTGTTATTGTTATATTCCTATTCTTGGGTTTCAGTCGTTCGGTAATTATTCCTGTTCTTGCTATTCCGCTGTCGTTAGTTGGTGCTTTATTCATTATGCAAATTTGCGGCTTCTCGCTTAATTTGCTTACCTTACTTTCCATTGTACTTTGTGTAGGTTTGGTGGTGGATGACGCGATTGTAATGGTGGAAAATATTGAGCGGCATATACAGGAAGGCAAGACGCCTTTTAATGCATCCATTGTCGCCGCGCGCGAATTAGCTGGTCCTATTTTGGCGATGACAGTGACCTTAATTTCCGTGTATGTGCCTATAGGTTTGCAAGGCGGATTAACGGGAACCTTATTCCGTGAATTTGCTATTACGCTCGCCGGTGCAATTACTATTTCTGCAATTGTGGCAATTACTTTGTCACCCATGTTGGGCTCACGCATGCTCAAATCGCATCGCGAAATTGATGCGCCTCTGGCAAATATCTTTAATCGTTTTTCAGTCTGGTATAGCAAGAAATTAGATATCACCTTGGCGAATCGCGCGGGCATTTATATTTTCTGGGTGGGTATAGCGCTGCTGTGCTTTCCTTTGTATTTGTTTTCGGCGAAGGAGCTGGCTCCCACAGAAGACCAGGGCGTTATTTTTGGTATTGTGGATTCACAGGCAAATGCGACTATGGATCAATCATCGCATTATGGAAAAATTGTTAACAAAGCTTTCATGGACAATAAAGAAACAGCATTTACCTTTCAGTTGACTACACCAACGGCTGGATTTGCGGGTATGGTCTTAAAACCTTGGGATGAGCGAGAGAGCACAGTGTTTGATGTTATGCCAGAAATACAAAAATCCCTGGCTGAAATTTCCGGTGTCCGTATTTTGCCGATTACTCCTCCGGCATTACCCGGTGGCGGTCAATTCCCGGTTGAGTTTGTTATCGCATCTACGGAAGATTCCAAAGAGATTTATAATTACGCGATTAAGCTGCAGCAAAAAATGAATGCAAGCGGCATATTTTATTTCAATGTGTTGGATATGAAAGTGGACCAACCGGATTATCAATTAAGTATTGATCGCGAGAAGGTTGCAGACCTCGGTTTGAATATGCAACAAGTGATCAATGACCTGGGAACATTATTGGGCGGCGGTTATGTTAATCGTTTCAATATGGCCGGCCAGAGTTATAAAGTTATTCCGCAAGTAAAACGCGCTGAGCGTTTAACGCCCGAAGATTTAACCAATTTGTATATTACGGGGCCGGACAATAAGTTGATACGTGTTGATCAAATTGCTTCGCTTAACCACTCAACGGCACCTCGTAGTATCAGCCGTATGCAACAATTGAACTCGGTAAAAATTAGCGGTGTAAGCGGCAAGCCTTTAAGTGAAACGCTCGCGTGGTTAGAAAACGAAGCAAGTCAGATTTTACCTAAAAATTACAGCATCGATTACACCGGTGAATCTCGTCAACTTAAGCGCGAGGGCAACACCTTTTTGCCGGCCTTCCTGATGGCAATCACCATGATCTTTTTGGTGCTTTCGGCGCAATACAATAGCTTCCGTGATCCAATTGTTATTTTGGCGGGATCGGTTCCCTTGGCAATTTTTGGCGCCTTGATCTTTACCTTTATCAAAATGCCAAATCCACAAATGCCATTTTTTACGGATGGATTTTCAAGTACCTTGAATATTTATTCGCAAGTAGGTTTGGTAACGCTCATGGGTTTGATTGCGCGTAACGGAATTTTGGTAGTGGAATTTGCTAACCGTTTGCAAGAAGAAGGCGTCAGTAAGCTTGATGCGATTCGTCAGGCCGCGGTGATTCGTTTGCGCCCGGTATTGATGACAAGTATCGCGACAGTGGCAGGGCATTTGCCACTGATTTTTGCGAGCGGTGCGGGTGCTGAAGCACGTAATTCCATCGGTGTGGTATTAGTCTTTGGTATCGCAATAGGTACTTTTTTCACCTTATTTGTGTTGCCCTCGGTTTATGTTCTGATTGCCAAGGATCACCATTTAGACAAACAACATTTGGCCGATTTGGAACACGGATAAATTTAATCGCAAAGCTGGATCAATCATCGATCTGGCTCAGTCGCATAAGAATATGAAGCTGTTACAATAGCGTCATCCTAAAGGGCACCTCAGGTGCCCTTTTTATTAGCCAGTTTTTTATTAGCCAGTTTTGTTTTGTGAGGTTCCCATGTCTGCAATTACTCATGCTGTTGTTGAAAGTGCTTTGCAACAGGTTATAGACCCAACAACGGGTCGCGATTTAGTTAGCCTTAACGCGGTTAGTGATATCCAAATTCATGGCTCCAAAGTTGACGTGACCTTATTGCTCGGTTATCCCGCAAACAGTGTCCATTCAGATATCGCCTTAAATGTTAATGAAGCCTTAAATAAAATTGAAGGCGTTGAGCAAGTAGGGCTGGATATAGGGTGGACCGTTTACGCAAATCCTACTGCGAATTCCCAGCAATCATTACCGGAAGTCAAAAATATTATTGCAGTGGCATCTGGTAAAGGTGGTGTGGGTAAATCCACCACTACTGCAAATTTGGCGCTCGCACTGGCAGCGGAAGGAGCACGTGTTGCAATTCTTGATGCGGATATTTATGGCCCTAGCCAACCGCAAATGTTGGGTGCACCTGAGCGCCCGCCGCAAGTAATTAAACATAACGAGCAGCAGTTTATGGTGCCAGTGGAGGCGTACGGAATCCAGGTAAATTCCATGGGTTTTATGGTAACCGAAAACACACCCATGATGTGGCGCGGCCCAATGGTAAGCGGTGCCTTGCAACAATTGTTGGCACAAACTTATTGGCAAGATGTAGATTATCTTTTAATTGATATGCCGCCGGGTACAGGCGATATACAAATTACGTTGGCGCAGAAAGTACCTGTAACCGGCGCAGTGATTGTGACTACACCGCAAGATATTGCGTTACTCGATGCAAAAAAAGGCATTGAAATGTTTCGCAAGGTTAATGTTCCCGTATTGGGTGTAGTTGAAAATATGGCGATTCATATTTGCAGCAATTGCGGCCATGAAGAACATATTTTTGGTGAGGGTGGTGGCGAGCGAATAGCGCGGGATTATCAAACCGAATTATTAGGTTCGCTACCCTTGGATTTATCGATTCGTGCGGATGCCGATGGCGGTAAGCCTTCAGTAGCAGCAGATCCGGAATCTGCGGTGAGTAAAATTTATCGCGATGTTGCGCGTAAACTTTCCGCTAAATTATGGTTGCAAAATCTGGATGCCCAAGCCATGCCGGATATTGAAATTACCGAAGACTAAACATTCTTAAACGAAATTACATTATTAGTTTGGGTGAGGTTTGCATGCATTATCAAACGGTTCTGGATTTTTGGTTTCAGGAAATCAGTCCGCAACAATGGTGGATAAAAGATGAAAACCTTGACCAGCTTATCAAGGAGCGTTTTTCCGATGTTCATCGCAAAGCCGCCTGCGGAGAATTATTTGTGTGGCGCAGCTGTGCCGAAGGGCGGTTGGCAGAAATCATCGTTGTGGATCAATTCTCTCGCAATATGTTTCGCGATTTGCCAGAATCGTTTGCGCAGGATAATTTGGCTCTAGTTCTCGCACAGGAAGCGATTTTTAATAATGCTGATAAAGCACTTCCGATCGAATGGCGCAGTTTTATGTATATGCCATTTATGCACAGTGAATCGCTCCTTATTCACGATCAGGCGATCAGGTTATTTGATCAGAGGGGCATGGAATACAATTTGGATTTTGAGCGCAAACACAGAGTCATTATCGAAAAGTTTGGGCGTTATCCTCATAGAAACCATATCTTGAAGCGCGAATCGACTCCGGCGGAACTGGAGTTCTTAAAACAACCTGGTTCAAGTTTCTGATTTTTGCGCACAGAATTAATTGGGTGCAGCCTTAGAAAATGGAGTTTTTATGACATCCAAAAACCGCTATCATGCGGCCCCTTACAGATAAACACGTCAAATATATAGTGGAGCAGTAATGAGCATTAAGTCCGATAAGTGGATGCGTCGCATGGCCGAACAAAATGGCATGATCGAGCCCTTTGAGCCCAGCCAGGTGCGTTACGATGCCGCCGGTTCACGGTTGATCTCCTATGGCACCTCCAGCTACGGCTATGACGTTCGCTGTGCCGACGAATTCAAGATCTTCACCAATGTTCACTCAACAGTAGTTGATCCGAAGAATTTTGATGAAAAAAGCTTTGTGGATATCAAAAGCGATGTGTGTATTATCCCGCCAAACTCATTCGCCCTCGCGAGAACGGTTGAGTACTTCCGCATACCGCGTTCCGTATTAACGGTGTGTCTGGGTAAATCCACCTATGCGCGCTGCGGAATCATTGTCAACGTAACTCCATTGGAGCCTGAGTGGGAAGGGCATGTAACTCTGGAGTTTTCTAACACCACGCCGTTGCCAGCAAAAATTTACGCAAACGAAGGTGTTGCGCAAATGTTGTTTTTCGAAAGCGATGAAGTATGCGAAACCTCTTATAAGGACCGTGGCGGAAAATACCAGGGTCAACGTGGCGTAACGCTTCCCCGCACCTAAGAGATTTGAGCCGCTGGTTACCCTGGCGACTCAAATAAGAGCTATGGCTTTACCGCAACAAGCAGATGTATTGATTATTGGGGCTGGCGCAGCAGGTTTGATGTGCGCCGCCACTGCAGCGGCGCGCGGCCGCCAGGTTGTCGTTGTCGATCATGCCAATAAAGTAGGTAAAAAAATCCTTATGTCCGGGGGTGGACGCTGTAACTTCACCAATATGGAAATCCTTTCTAAAAACTACCTCTCTGCCAATACCCATTTTTGCAAATCGGCACTTGCCCGTTACACGCAATGGGATTTTATAGGGCTGGTGTTAAAACACGGCGTCGCCTACCACGAAAAAAAGCTGGGCCAACTATTTTGCGATAACAAAGCTCAGGACATTCTCGACTTACTCCTCAACGAGTGTGATCAGGCGGGAGCACAGATTCACACGCATTGTGTTATCGATAGTGTGACTGCTTTGGACAAACCGGAGTCCTCAATGCGCTATAGGGTGGGGACGAGCATGGGCGACATTTGCTGTGAGTCTCTGGTGATCGCGACCGGCGGATTATCCATTCCCACCATGGGTGCGACGGGATTCGGTTACCAGGTGGCGGAACAGTTCGGTTTGAATTTACAGCCACGCATGGCTGGATTGGTGCCCTTTACCTTGTCGCCAGCCCAGCTGGAGCCGCTTAAAGACTGCGTAGGAAATGCGGTTGAAGTAAAAGTCACCTGTGGCGAGCAGTCTTTCACCGAAAATCTGTTATTTACCCACCGCGGTTTGAGCGGTCCGGCGATTTTGCAGATTTCATCCTATTGGTTGCCGGGGCAAACTCTGCGCATTGATTTACTACCGAATATAAAGCTGAATGAATATCTGCTTACGCAGCAACAGCAACGACCAAAAGTCTTACTCACAACCTTAATGGCTGAGCTCCTGACGAAAAATATCGCACAGGCATTTTGTGATAAGGCGTTGGATATTCGCCCGGTTAATCAATACACCCCTAAAGAACTTCAAGCGATTGCCGATGTCTTCCATGCCTGGGAATTGATTCCTGCTGGTACAGAAGGTTATCGCACTGCAGAAGTCACTTTGGGTGGAGTGGATGTTGATTGTCTGTCCTCTAAAACCATGGAGGTAAAAACGCAGCCTGGGTTGTTTTTTATCGGCGAGGTAGTTGACGTTACCGGCCACTTGGGAGGCTTCAACTTTCAGTGGGCGTGGGCTTCCGGTTATGCCGCAGCGCAATTTGTCTAGGAGCGTCTAAAATCTCGTATGTGTTTTGCATCTGTTACATTTGAGCCGGGTCAGATGTGCTAACATTTTTCTGTCATTTCATTTTAGTAAGATTTTCTGTAGTTCTTTTTGTAGTTGAATAAATATCATGAAATCCAAATTTTTATTGAGTTTTATTTTTCTGTGTTTTGCGTTCTTAACCGCTTGTGCAACCCAGCCGCCCCAGGAAGCAAATTGGCCCGCCGATATTCCCTCTCGCGAATTTTTTATTTCCCATTATGAAGCTGACCTTGAGAACAAAGCTGGCCAGGATGTAGATGAATACTTAATGTGGGTGATACGTTTTTACAACGGCTGGGAGCTTTACCGCAATGGTTGGAGCAAGGTAACCGAAGATTCCTTGTACGGCGTAACTGATCCGGCATTAGTGCAAGAGATTAGAAGCAAAATGGGATTGATCGGTGAAGGGATTGCGTGTGAGTGGGCGAAAAATAAAAAGGATCGTCGTATTCTCACTCGTCATATAGTTGTGTGGGGCAATGCGCTAGTTGAATCTATTAAGCGTGATCAAGAGCTACCCTTAATTAACCGTGTGCTTGCGGATGTAAATAATTTATTGCTGAATCATGTTGCGCTTGATGACGTTAAAGCAGAACGTTATTTCCCTCGCGACGGGGATGATGTATTTATGTAAACGTCGCGTTTTTCTTTTGAAGTAAACAATTATCTATCGAGTTCATCTAATAAATTTTTGGTCATAATCTCCAACCGATTGCGCAACTCTTTCTCCAATTCAGGCATCATTTTTTCGACAATGCTATCGATGATATCTTTTTGATGACTGCTTGTTTTTTCATTTCCAAAACTTATGCTAGAAGAGGAAAAAGTATTGCCAAGCTGCCGGGTGGGAACAGTGGTAGTTGAAATCTTTTGTGCGGTTTCATTTTCGAATAAAGGCGGTGGATTATTGCCGTGCAACCGCGCGCGAATATGTTGTGGTAAAAAAGGATTTTCACCTGTTGCTTTTGCAAGGCTGGCACGGCTGCCGATCTTATTGATATCTGTTGAAAACTTGTTCGCTGCAACATCGGCAGTATGTTTTTCAAGTTCCCCAAGCGTATCCATTAACTCTTTACCAGCCTCCGGATGAAAGGTTTCATTATTGTCGGCTGATAATGCTGAATTAAAAAAGTCCTGCTGCTCCTCGTAAACCGCTTTGCTTTCACCGGTACTTTTTAAGGCTGCACTTGTTGCGGTTGCTAAGGTCGGGTTTGCTGTAGTGCGACCTGCATTTGACGTTGTATGTGCTGGGCTTGCTGAGTTTTGCATTGCTGGTGATTCAGGCGCTGGAGATGCTTCAGGGGTGTCTTTGTTTTCAATCACCTCTTGCAGAATAGGTATGTCATCTTCTTCGAGAAGTAGGCCTTTTATGGACTCCAATTCATTAAGCATGGCCGCTTTTGTTTTGGTTTTATTTTCACCCATAAATAGCCTCAAGATATTTTTGTTGGATTTATTATGATTAACGCTGATGCTGGTTAATAGGATAACCGCGCTGTTTATAAAATCTATAGTGGTCGCGGGTGTTTTCTAAAATTTTTGGATCCTGAATCACAATTTCTGCCACACGCGCAAAACGGCTGAAATAATCAGGTACTTCGCTACCCAGGTTAATTAGAACGTCGTTGTGCACGCTGGGGTTGGCATGTTTAGCAGGTGCATTCACCCGATAGGTAATTTCGACTTTGGCTTCTTCGCCGGCGCCTAAAATTTGGTGCGCGATAAAACTCTCTGGTTTAAAACTCCACAACAAATCATCCAGCTCCTGCGCTTCCTCGAGAGTGTCGACAATTACTAAAATGCTATGGCCGATCCGCTCAACTTTTTCAATGAAGCGACAAACATACAGCCAGCGCGCTTCCACGCTGGCGTCTTGCAGAATATGAAAATCAATTTGTGTCATGAGTTAGATGGTGTCGCAACGTTTAATTATTTGGAATCAAGGAGGTATTGGACCAGTAAAGGTACCGGGCGACCAGTGGCACCTTTGGATGCACCCGACAACCACGCGGTGCCTGCGATATCCAAATGCGCCCAAACAAACTTCTTGGCGAAGCGCGCGAGGAAGCAGGCAGCGGTAATACTTCCGCCAGCGGGGCCACCGATGTTGGCGATGTCGGCGAAATTGCTATCCAGTTGTTTTTGGTAGTCGTCCCACAACGGCATTTGCCAGGCACGATCATGGGCGGTTTGCCCAGCCTTCAGAATAGCTTGCGCGAGTGCTTCGTTGTTGCTGAACAGTCCAGTGGCGTGATTACCTAATGCGACCACACATGCGCCGGTAAGGGTGGCTATATCAATTACCGCTTTTGGTTTAAAGCGTTCCGTGTAGGTAAGGGCATCACACAATACGAGACGGCCTTCCGCATCGGTATTAAGGATTTCAATTGTTTGCCCGGACATGGACGTTACTACATCGCCAGGCTTGGTCGCGTTACCGTTGGGCATATTTTCGCTAGCGGCAATCACGCCAACCACATTCAGCGCGGGTTGCAATTCAACCAGTGTTTTAAATGTTCCCAAGACGCTGGCTGCGCCGCACATGTCGAATTTCATCTCGTCCATGTTCGCGCCAGGCTTTAAGCTGATGCCGCCCGTGTCGAACGTAATACCTTTGCCTACCAGCGCTATTGGTGCATCCTTTTTATTGCCACCTTTATATTCCAGAATAATTAATTTGGCGGGCTGATTACTCCCTGCGGAAACCGAGAGCAAGGAGCCCATGCCCAACTCCTGCATGGCTTTTTCTTCGAGCACTTTCACGCTAAGTGATGTTTGGCCCCGCGCCAGTTTCTTGGCTTCGCTTGCTAAGTATGTCGGCGTACAGATGTTGCCCGGTAAATTTCCTAAAGTGCGTGCGAGGCTTACACCCTTGGCAATTGCCTGACCGATTTTGACACCTTTGTTTGCACCGGCAGCGTCGTCCTTTGAAACGCTCAATGTAACCTTCGCCAGCACAAAACTCGGTTCGGCGGGTTTACTTTTTAAACTATCCGCACGGTCTTGGCTGGCGATAAGAATTTCTGCTGCCTGACGCGCTTGCCACTCGGCATCTTTGGTGCCAACGCTCAAGTCGTCGAGGCTGATGCTAATTTCAGTGCAGTGAGTTGATTTAAGGGCCTCAGGTATTTTTTGAAATGCTTTGCGGACATTGTCCTGGCTGAGGTTGCCATGTTTATCGAGCGCGCCAAAACCCACCACCAATAAACGCTCTGCAGAAATACCTTGTGGATTTAGCAACAAAAGTGATTGTGCTGTTTTGCCATCGAACTTTTCACGCTTCAGGAGTGTCTCCAGATGCCCTGCATCGGCGGCATTGATTGCGTTGGCAGCCGTGGATAATTTGCCACCTTCAAAAACGGCAACAACCAGGCACTGGGTAGATTGCTTTACGGCATCCAGATTTTTAATTGTAATTTGCATGAGGAATTCCTTAAGTAAGGCATATGGTTGATTCGTTGGCTTCAAACGTAAAAGTCTCAAGACAAAGCCGCGCAGGTACGTGATAATGCCACACTTTTATCGCCCGTGTTTAGTGGCTTTTGGCTCTCAAGCGCTGCTTGCGCTTAATGGCGCCAGGCGTGTGGGATATTTTTATCCCGAAGACTAAAAATTAAACAAAATTTATTTTTTGCGCTCATATTTGTTGAGGAAATTGCGTGATTATTTTTCGCTATCTCAGTAAGGAAGTTTTAGTCAATACCTTTGCGGTGTGCTTTGCGCTCTTGCTGATTTTTTTAAGCCTTCGATTTGTAAATTTACTCGCAGAGGCAGCAGCGGGTAAATATGCGGTTAATGTGCTTTTTGAAATGATCGCATATCGTATGCCCGGTTTCGTACAAGTAATTCTTCCGCTTGGTTTTTATATTGCGATTTTATTAGGTTACGGCCGCCTTTACATGGAAAGTGAAATGGTGGTGCTCTTCGCCTGTGGTTTCAGCCAGCGCCAGCTATTGGGAATAACATTAGCACCTGCAGCTTTAATCGCAGTATTGGTTGCCATTTTTACGTTTTGGTTAGGGCCTGTGGGGTCTGAGCGCTATGCAAAAATATTGGATGAACAGCGCAATCGGAGCGAATTCGACATTTTAAATGCTGGCCGTTTTCAAAATATTGGGCAGGGCCAAACAGTGACTTATGTGCAAGAAATTGTTAATGATCATACTCGCCTGAACGATGTTTTTATCGCACGTGATGGCACTGCGCAATCAGAGCCTATGGTGTTGTTGGCACGCCACGGTGAACAGGCCGAGCACGCTGAATATGGTCAGCGTTATCTGGTGTTGCGTGACGGTTATCAGTACCAGGGAAAGCCAGGCACTGCCGATTTCCGTATCACTCATTTTGAGACCTATGGTCAGTATATGCCGCCCGTTGTGTTGAGCGACGATCACGCCAGTGAAACTGATGCAAAATCTACCGGAGAATTATGGTCATCTGACGACCCTGTGTTACGAACCGCTTTTCAGTGGCGTTTATCGCTACCGATTATGGTATTTGTTGTGACTTTACTTGCCGTTACTTTTAGTAAAACAAATCCGCGCCAGGGGCGGTACTTAAAAATGTTGCCCGCCATTTTAGTATTTGTTTTTTACTTTATTTTTCTGAGTACAACCCGTGGCTTAATGGAGCAGGGCAAGTGGCCTATTTTTCCAGGATTCTGGGCGGTGCATGCTGCGTTTCTGGGCTTAGGTTGGGTACTGTTCAATTGGGAGAAGTTAACGCGCTCGAAACGTGTGCCTGCAGCGGGGCAAACCACTCATGCGTAAATTAACCCGTTATGTATCCATTACTGTATTTAATGCTATTGCGTTAACGCTACTTGTTTTTCTTTCCTTATTTTTTATTTTTACGCTTATTGAGCAATTGAATTCGCTGCGAGGAAACTACACAGCCTTCGAAGCATTTATTTATGTTCTTTTGAGGATACCGCTAAACCTAAATACGCTAATTCCTTTTTCGTGTTTGATCGGCTGCATCGCAGGCTTGGGGGCGCTTGCAACATCAAGTGAGTTAGTAATTATTCGAGCGGCCGGTGTATCCACAAAACGTATCGTATGGATGGCTTTGCGCCCCGCGCTTTTTTTTATGCTGCTGCAATTTTGTCTCGGGGAATTCGTATCGCCCTACACTGAACAAATGGCTGTCAATCGAAAAGCGATTGCCGTGGGCTACAGTGTGAAATCACAACAAAAATTGTGGAATCACGAAACCAACGAATTTATGCATTTCGACGCGGTTTTGCCTAGCGGTATAGTCTATGGCTTAAGCCGTTATCAATTGAATGATGATCACCAATTGAAAGCAGCGAGTTTCACACGGCAAGCTGTCTACCAGGGTGATCATTGGAAGGAAGAAGATGTTGCTATTACTCACATAGAGGAAAATACCACGCGTATTGAAAAGATGGTGTCGCGCAGGTGGGACACACATTTAACACCTAATTTATTAAATGTGTTAGTTCTGGACCCGGATAATTTATCGATTCGAAACTTGTATTACTACACCAATTATTTGCACGAGCAAAAAATTGAAAATAATGATTACAGTTTAGCCTTTTGGAAAAAAACACTTGAACCTTTGGCCACAGCAAGTCTGGTGCTCATCGCGATTTCATTTGTGTTCGGCCCTTTGCGTAGCGTGACCATGGGGCAGAGAGTTTTTACAGGGGTGATGTTTGGTGTGACTTTCTTAATTGCGCAGCGGCTATTTGGTCCCTCCAGTATTGTGTTTGGTTTTTCACCGTTGCTAGCTGTGCTCGTTCCAATTGTTATTTGTATTGGCATTGGCCTCTATTTATTGCGCAAATCGTGACGCGTCTTGCAGCGCAGCGCTATATAAATAACGCTGCTTAATCAAATTGTATGTTTTCAGGTGTAAAATAAAAAAACCAGCTTCTTGCGAGAGCTGGTTTTTTTATTGCTGAAAACTTATAAAAACTAATTAATTAAAAATTGAATCTTCTGTAAAAGTGATTCTTTATTCATGGGTTTTTCAAGGCAGCCGCGAATGCCGATACTTGAATCGGAAACAGGCCTTGAACTGCAGCTTGTTTCAGACGTAAGCACTATAGGAATTGCACTGGTTTTTGGATTGCGCGCTAACTGCCGACACAGGCGCTCACCATTTTCATCGGCAATATTTGCATCCAGGATAATGGCATCGGGGTGAATATCCAGGCAAATATCCAAAGCTTCTTCAGTATTTTCAGTATATAAAATATTGTATTGCGGGGTGAGCATTTGCATTAATGTTTTAGTGGCGGCCGTGTCTTGCTCAACCACTAAAATTGTTTTATGCACCGCAATGTCATCCACCAGGGAACGATTGCGCCCACTATGTTTAGCTTTATAAAGTGCGCGATCTGCACGCTTTATTAATTCTTCAAGAGAGTAGGAAAGCGTTTGCACACAACTGGCTCCACCAATGCTCACAGTCACATATTTGTGAGTGGGTGAAACCTCATGGCGCAGGGCCGCTTCTTCAAGCGCAGCGTTGATTGAGTGTGCTACATGCATGGCACCAACGCTGTCTGCTTCTGGTAACAAGACAATAAATTCTTCGCCACCATAGCGGCCAACCAGATCAATGGGGCGATTTAAACAATCGCGAATTACCTGGGTTACTTTTTTCAAACAAGTATCACCTGCGGGGTGACCGTAGTGATCGTTATAAAGTTTGAAATGATCAACATCAATCATTAACACGCTGATGGGTTTTTGTTGGCGAGCGGCCAGCAACCATTGTTGCTGTGCCATTTCATTAAATGTGCGGCGATTATAAATTTGCGTGAGGCTATCCAATTGGCTCAAGGCTTCTAATTCAGCATTGAGCTGATTGAGTTGGTCACGCATCTCGGTGATACGTTCCATGGCGCGGATTTTCGCCTTGATAATCATTGCGCTCACAGGCTTGATCAAGTAATCGTCACCGCCAGCTTCAATGCCTTCGCGATAACTTTCGTCTTCATTGCGGCCCGTAACAAAGATGATGGGAATCCAGTGCCCGCCCAACCACTCACGAATTAGTCTGGTTGTTTCAAACCCGTTCAGACCGGGCATTTCAACATCCATAATAATCATGTCAACTGGAGTAGTTTCAAGCATTTGCAAGGCAGCTTCACCGCTCTGCGCAATCAGAGGGGTATGGCCAGCTTCGAGAATGTAGTTGCGCATGGCATAGCGCAGAGTGGCGCTGTCTTCTACAAGGAGAATCTTCATCTATATAGGAAGCTTATTGTAAGTTTTGTGGGGAAACCCAATTTAATAAAGTGCTTTCAGCAGAGTGTAGCCGATTTTTCTCTGCCTGCAGTTTATTCTCTAAAATAGATTTTAAGTATCTAGGAGACGTCTCGATTATAAGGGGGAGCCTGAAGCTCGGTATTTGTGAGCATGACCAGCTAAGTCACATCTCTTCTTTACTTTTCTCTCAATGGTTGTTGTGAGAGACGATTAAATAGCTATTGGTGATCGATATAGTGCCAGCCGTCAGAGGTTTTTCTGAATAAAGACGTTTCCTGGTGGTGTTGTAGCTGTCCATTCTGGCGAAATATCGCAATAAAACTGACAGTACCTTCATTATCTTTTTCTTTTCCCGCTTGGACTGTAAGAATTTGTAACCCTAACCACTCGCAATTACTTGCCCAAGCCTCAATATCAGCTTTGCTCGACTTCACTCGGGCCTCGGGGCTCCAGGTTTGCCAAAGATAATCGACGGCTACTAGCGTGTGAGCGGTATACCGTGAGCGCATGAGCGCTTCTGCGGTAGGTGGTAGTGACTTGCCTGCTATGTAATTGAGGCAACAATCTCCCAGCAATTTTTTACTGCCGCAGGGGCAAGCGGAATCTGGAGCTACGGGTTTTGCCGGTGGCATTCTTGACCTCTTTTCGGTATGTTGTGCGGCTGTTTTCGCCAAGGGCAGCTTTACCATTCAAGCCTTGTAGCGGTTCCATTTGTGTTTCTAAAATTCTTGTTCGTAAGTGAGCTACATGACCCAGTTTGACGACATTCGCCCTTATCATGACGCTGAAGTGCGTCCTACTATTGACCGTATTCTTGCTGACCCCGAGTTAGCCGATGCAGTTGCTCGATTAAGATTCCCCACACTTACCCGATGGTTAGGGTGGATGATTAAACCCGTCGTTAAGAAAAAATTATCGCAACAACTTGCCGGCGTAAATGATGTGCGCGGGTTTCAGGAAGTTGTAGAGCGTTACATGTCTGCCATGATAACGAAAACTACCACAGCATTAACTATTTCAGGATTAGATGCGTTCGAACATCACCAGTCATACCTGTTCATTAGCAATCATCGCGATATTGCCATGGACCCCGCATTTGTAAATTGGAGTTTGTTTCACAATGACTGCAACACTTTACGTATTGCGATTGGCGATAACTTGCTGACCAAGCCCTATGTGTCTGATTTGATGCGCTTGAACAAAAGTTTTATCGTCAACCGTTCAGCAAAAGCACCGCGCGAAAAATTGAAAGCAGCGAAACATTTGTCTGCGTATATTCACCATTCAATCGCTAACGAGAGTTCAAGCATTTGGATCGCGCAACGTGAAGGTCGCGCTAAAGATGGTTTTGATAAAACCAACTCCGCAGTTCTCGGAATGATAACCATTAATAAACCCAAAACGCAGGAATTCAGCGATTACGTTAAAGAGTTGCGTATTGTACCGGTTTCTATCTCTTACGAATTGGACCCTTGTGATGCCGCCAAAGCACGTGAACTTCATCACCAGCGCAATTTGGGTGGTTATCAAAAAGAAGAGCACGAAGATGTGAAAAGTATTGCCATGGGCATCGCTGGCCAAAAAGGTCACGTACATATTGCATTTGGTTCGGTATTGGACGTGCACTATGACGATACAGACCAATTGGTTGCCGAAATTGATCGTCAAATTGTAAGCAATTATGTATTGCATGCAACCAATTGCTTTGCTTACGAAATTTTGCATGGTGTAGCGCCAGCTGTTAACTACACCGAAAAAAATATTCCCTACGATCCATCATCACTCTCTGAGCAAAAAGCAGAATTCCTCGCGCGCATGGATTCCATTCCAGCAGAATATCGCGATCTTGCCCTGGCAATGTACGCTAATCCTGTGGTTAGCAAATTAGCCAGACCCAAACAAATTATCCCAGAGCAAAATTAATGTTGCCGGATTTGGTTAAAAAACAAATTCAAAGTGCATATAGCAAATTTTTGGAGAACAAAAATTTAAAGCCACGATTTGGCCAAAAAATGATGATCGCTGAAATTGCTAAAACTTTCGGCAGTATCGAATTAGATGAAGAAAATGTAAGGGATCCTGATGCGAATCCCGGCAAACATATTTGCGTTGTCGAAGCAGGCACAGGCACCGGAAAAACTATCGCCTATTTATTGCCGGCATTAGCGATTGCAAAATACATGGGCAAAAAATTAGTCGTGTCTACCGCGACTGTTGCGCTGCAGGAACAAATTGTCAGTAAAGACTTACCCGAGCTGCTCCGACACAGCGATTTATCATTCTCATTTTCACTTGCTAAAGGCCGTGGCCGATATTTGTGTTTGAGTAAATTGGATAATTTACTGGCCGAATATGAAAGTGGTTTAAATCCAACTCGCGCGCTTTATGAAGATGAAATGCCAAGCGTAACGGCGCAAGGTGTAAAACTATATCAGTCCATGATGGACGCTCTGGCATCAAACAAATGGAGCGGTGAGCGTGATACCTGGCCTCAAGCCCTTGAACAGGATGAGTGGCAAATTATCACTACTGATCATCGCCAATGTACGGGGCGTCGTTGTTCAAATGTTTCGTCATGCAGTTTTTTTAAAGCACGTGATTCCTTACACAGCGTTGACTGCATTGTTACCAATCACGATTTAGTGCTTGCAGATTTAGCCTTGGGTGGCGGCGCGATTTTGCCAGACCCTAAAGACACCTTGTATATTTTTGATGAAGGTCATCATCTACCGCAAAAAGCGCTTAGTCATTTCGCACATCACAGTCGCATGACCTCTACCAGCAAATGGTTGGACCAGTGTAATAAAAGTTTAGGAGCAATCCTGGGTCAAATCAGCGGTGCAGGGAATGTTGATAGGTACGCAGAGCAATTGCCTGCCGCGTTTATCGATTGCAAGCAGCGACTTGATCAGCTCTATCCTTTATTTGAAAGTTTGGTGCAGACCATTTTGCTGGATGATCGCCAATCGAATTATCGTTTTAAAGAGGGCGTTGTACCTCAAGCCTTATTACTTCCTTCGGTAGAACTGCAACGCAGCTTTGATCGCCTCACCGATTTGCTCAGTAAAATGTGCGACGAATTGAACGAAGCCATGGAAGATCCTCATTGTCCTGTACCTAAAATTGATGTGGAAAATAATTATCCGGTCATTGGAACCTGGCAATCACGTGCAGAAGCCAATCGCGAATTGTGGGCAAGTTACGCAGTGCCTGATTCAACTACCTCTGTGCCCAAGGCTCGCTGGTTAACTCCGGTGGATTCCTCCGGCAATATTGATATAGAAGTATGTTCAAGCCCCATACTTGCGTCCAAAACATTGGAATACAGTTTATGGGAAAAATGCTGCGGTGCTGTTGTTACTTCCGCAACCTTGACGGCACTTGGAAATTTCCAACGTTTCCAGATGCGCGCAGGCACACCAATTAATGCCAACTATCAAGTCGTGCCCAGTCCATTTAATTTTGCGCAGGCAACTTTAGAAATTCCAGCGTTTGCAGTTGATGCAAGCAATGCCGATGTTCACACAATTTCACTTATTGATCACTTACCAAAATTGCTTGATAAAAAAGAGGGGACTTTAGTGCTCTTTTCATCGCGCAGACAAATGCAGGAAGTCTACGATGAAATGCCAGATTCAATCCGCGATTTAATTTTGATTCAAGGCGATAATTCGAAGCAGGAAATGCTCACACAACATAAGCGCAAAATTGATGATGGTGAAGGCAGTATTTTATTTGGCCTTGCAAGTTTTGCCGAAGGTGTGGATTTACCGGGAGATTATTGCCGTCATGTCGTTATTGCAAAACTTCCATTTGCAGTGCCCGACGATCCTATTGAATCTGCGTTATCAGAATGGGTTGAGTCCCGTGGTGGAAATCCTTTTATGGACATCACAGTACCAGACGCTTCATTAAAATTGGTGCAAGCCTGCGGTCGCTTGTTGCGCACTGAAACTGATACCGGAAAAATAAGTCTGTTGGATCGCCGCATTCTTACCAAGCGTTACGGTAAAGCGATTTTAAATTCTTTGCCGCCCTTTACCCAAGTTGTACATAAATAGGCGCAGGTCGTATGTCAGTAATTCACCTTAAGGACGCTTGTTATCCATGAGTGATAAACACATAGCCGTTGCCGACATCCTGATTGATATCGAAAAAGAATTACGCGAGCTGCGTTTGTGGGAATTCGAATCGCCGTCTGAAGAAGCGTTGTTGAGTACACAACCTTTTGCAATCGATACTTTGAATTTCCCACAATGGCTGCAATTTATTTTTATTCCGCGTTTGCATTTTATGGTTGAGCAGCGTTCGCCGTTACCTAATGTCAGCGGCGTAAAACCCATGGCAGAAGAATATTTTGCTGTATTGAATCTCAACAGCGCGCCCTTGATTGCGTATTTGGAAAAAATGGATAAGTTGTTATCCGAATAAAATTTTTTCGAGCTAGATACTTCGTTAGCCGTTCGCCCTGAGCGCGAAGCAGTCGAAGGGTTTGGTGTTAGGCCCTTCGACTGCTTCGCGCTCAGGGCGAACGTAAATGTGTGAACGATGGTCTTACATCACACTTAAGGTGTGGGAAGATTTTAGGCTCAAGGTTCACGAATGTTTTACGAATATTGCAAACGAAAAATTATCGATAAGCTGAACAGTAATAATTTTGGAAAACCCCATGACGACTCACAAGTATTCCACCGATGATCTTTTATATTTAATGGCACGCCTTCGCGACCCGCTAACGGGTTGCCCTTGGGATATTAAACAGGATTACGCGAGTATCGCGCCTTCTACTTTGGAGGAAGCTTACGAAGTAGTTGATGCAATTGAGAAGCAGGATTTTGTGCATCTCAAAGAAGAGCTGGGAGATTTGCTATTTCAGGTTATTTTTTACAGCCAAATCGGTAAAGAAGAGAACCGTTTCGATTTCGGCGGAGTAGTGTCCGACTTGGTGGAAAAACTCGTACGTCGTCATCCACATGTTTTTCCAGATGGAACCTTGCAGAGCAAAATAGATAATCGTCACACCTTACCGGCGGACGTAAAAGAACGCTGGGAAGCTATCAAACAACAAGAACGTCACGCTAAGGGTTCTCAGGGTTTGCTGGCGGACGTACCGCTTAATTTACCTGCATTAAGTCGCGCCGCAAAACTGCAAAAACGTGCAGCTACCGTTGGTTTCGATTGGGCGGATGTTCAAGGCCCCATCGCTAAAGTGCGCGAAGAATTAAAGGAAGTAGAAGAGGCGCTCCTCGCGGATGATCAGAATGCTGTTGAAGAGGAATTGGGTGATCTATTTTTTGCGGTGGTCAATGTAAGTCGTTATTTAAAAGTGGACCCGGAACTTGCTTTGCGTAAAGCCAGTCAAAAATTCGAGCACCGTTTCAACTATATAGAAACTAACCTGAAAAAACCGCTTTCAGAATCTACAATTGAAGAAATGACTGTTTTATGGGAACAAGCAAAATTGGGTTAGGAAAAGTTAGGTTAAGAATCGCCGTAGATGAATGTTATTGTTAATAATAAAGTGGTTTTGGAATAGACCTTTACATGTTTAGGCTTTTTTGTTTACGTTACTTGTGCGTTAAACGGTTACACTGATATAAATATCCCATTCTAACGAATAACAAATAGCAACACGGGAAGTAGTGAGGTTAGCTTGGACTTTAAAGAAGTACGCCCAGGTTATGTGAAATCGTCAGAGAAGACGATCAAGATTCACGTATCCGAGCTAAAAATTGGTATGTTCGTATCCGAGCTTGACCGCCCCTGGTTGGAAACACCGTTTTTGATGCAGGGTTTTGTGGTCGAAACCTTACATGACATCGACGCAATCGCTGAATATTCACAGCATGTTTGGGTAGATGCCGTCACCCAGGAATGGATCGCCCCTGAAGAGCGCGCGCTACTCAAAGATCAATCAAAAAAAGTTTCTTATATCAATAAAGTTGACGCAAAAGCTGAGCATGCGGCTGCTATTGATACCTATAAATCCGCTCGCCGCCTTACCCGAACCCTCCTGGATGATATACGCCTTGGCGGCGTCATTAATACCGAGCAGGCAAAAACCACAGTTAAAGATTGTGTGCACAGTATTTTGCGTAATCCAGATGCTTTGTTGTGGATGTCCAAAATTCGTAGCCAGGACGAGTACACCGCAGAACACTGCTTAAATGTGTGCATTCTTGCGATTGCGTTTGGCAGGCATTTGGGAATGAGCGAGCCAGATCTGGAAAAGCTCGGTTTATGCGGCTTACTCCATGACGTGGGCAAAATGCGTGTGCAACCTGAGGTGCTCCATAAGCCCGCTTCATTAAATCCGAAAGAATTAGCGGCCATGCGTGCCCATGCTACCCATGGTCGCAATTTGTTGATGGCGTCACCCGGAATTCCCAATAGCACTATAGACGTAGCTTACAGTCACCATGAAAAAGTGGATGGCTCCGGTTACCCGCGCGGATTAAAATCAGCGGGTATTTCTGAATTGGCAAAAATTATTTCCATTGTAGATGCTTACGATGCCATGACGGCGGACCGTTGTTACTCACCTAGTATTCCTTCCACAGAAGCGCTAAAAATTATTTTTAAGGACCGCAATACACACTTTGATGATCGTTTAGCACTTGAGTTTATTAAAAGCGTTGGCCTTTACCCGCCCGGCACAATTGTGGAATTGGTGAATGGATTAATCGGCATAGTCTTCGAGACTAATACGAAATATCGGCATCTGCCTAGAATTATGTTGGTTAAGAATCAGGAAGCACCGCTCGGCAAAGTGGTGATGGTCGATTTGGCTGATGTAGAAAAGAAAAAAATGGATAAAACTTTTTTAATTAAACGCGCATTAAAAGAAGGTGATTTCGGCGTGTTCATAAAAGAATATCGCGATCAAGGGTTGGCGTTGAAATAATTTCACTCGCTAGCTTCAGACGCGCGTATTGTGCGTAAACTAATTTCCTTCCAGTTCCTCCAGCTTTTTACGACGCTCATCGTCTGCTTTCTTCAGTACATCTTCTGTCTCTTTAGCTTTATCAAGCGTTCGCTGCTGCGCATCACTTAAGACTCCTTGTGGCTTTTCTTCTGGCGATTTGGGTATGCAAGCGGTGACAGTGAGCGCACATAAAAAACTCAGCACGGCGTATTTTATTTTCATAACGTTCTGTCCATTTCGAATCACATACATTGTTAAGATTAGCAGCTCGCAAATTATTACATTCTTAAGTTAAGCGCGATCAAATTTCTACGATCAGATTTAAAAGTGTAGCCGAATAAATATTAAACCATGACAAGCCTGTCTTCTAAAACGTCATAAAACCGTCATTTTTATGTCTTAAAAATTTCATATAAGACGCCTAAGGTAGCCTCAACCTTAAAGGAGGGTTATATGAAAAAACTCGTATTATGTTCATCCATCACTATCGCACTAACAGCATGCGGTGGCTCCGATTCAAAATCGCCAACGCCTGTTAGTTCAAGTTCAACATCAAGATCTGTAGTCTCTTCAGTTGCGAGTTCTTCCATTGCAAACTCTTCTGTCGCAAGTTCGAGCGCGGTTGTTTCATCCGTGAGCTCAAGCTCTAGTTCCAGCGTAGTAGCGCCAAAAAATGTGGTGTTTTTTCTGGGCGACGGCATGGGCATAACGACGCTTACCGCTGCCAGAATTTATGGTGTCGGTGAAGACGGTGAGTTAACCATAGATACATTCCCTGAGACCGCATTTGTTAAAACCTATTCAAACGATGCACAAGTCACTGACTCGGCCCCATCAATGGCTGCGTACATGACCGGCGTGAAAATGAATAACGAAGTTATTTCTATGACACCGGATACAAAAGCATTTGATGAAAATGGTGATAGTTATTTGAGCAGTGGTAATAGCACTTGCCCAACAACCAACGGTCAACCGGTAACTACTCTACTCGAAATTGCTAAAGAAGCTGGTTTGGCGACGGGTGTGGTAACTACAACACGTATAACTCACGCAACGCCAGCCGTAACTTATTCGCATACCTGTCATCGCGATGCTGAAAATACTATTGCTGCGCAATTGGTTCCAGCTGGTGAAGGTTTTAATACCAAATTAGGTGATGGTATTGATGTTGTTCTAGGTGGCGGTCGTCAATTTTTCCAATCGACAACCGCAGGTGGAAAACGCACAGATAATCGTGATCTTATCGCTGAATTAAAAACGCAAAAATATAGCTACGCCAGTAATAAAGTAGAGCTCGATGCACTTGATCCTGCGACGGTTACAAAAATTGTCGGCTTATTTAATTCCAGTCACATGAACTACGACTTAATGCGTGCAACTACCAATGAACCGAGTTTGGCTGAGATGACAGTAAAAGCAATACAGGTTTTAAAAAATAATAACAAAGGAATGTTTTTAATGGTGGAAGGCGGGCGTATAGATCACGCATTGCACGAAACGACGGCGATAAAAGCACTGCAAGACACAATCGCATTTGATAATGCAATAAAGGCCGGTATTGAAGAAATTAAAAAAATTGATCCAACATTAGCGAACACATTAATTGTTGTTACTGCTGATCACGATCACACACTAGTACTTAACGGATACGCGGCAAGAACCGGTAAAACGAGCGCAACTAATCCTGGGGTACTGGGTTTATTGAGAAATTATACCGACGGTTCCATCGCGAAAGATTCAGACGGCATGCCATTTACCATTATCGGTTTTGGTAACGGTGAAAATCGCGCCGCAGGCGATCGTAAAAATTTCCCGGCCCTAACAGATATTCAAGTATTTGCTGATACCTATCACCAGGAAGCGGTTATTCCTGTGACTGCAGGTGGCGAAACTCACGGCGGTACGGATGTTTTCCTGGGGGCAATGGGTAAGAACGCCGACTCCTTTGCAGGAGTAATGGACAACACCAAAGTTTTCTCGCTGATTCGTAGCGCAATAGATCTGTAATCACAGAGGCCGACAGGAATTGATTATGAAAAAATTATTTATTAACACCTTGTTGCTCTCAAGTGCTGCGCTTTTACCTGTAGTTGCCCCAACTGCATTTGCAGCAGGCGAAGCAAAAAATGTCATCTTCTTTTTGGGCGATGGAATGGGCCCAACCACAGTAACTGCCGCGCGCATTTACAAATACAAAGAGGAAGGCGAATTGCATATGGAAAAACTCGACGGTAAGACTCGTACCGCTCGTGTAAAAACTTATTCGAAAGATGCGCAAACTACCGACTCTGCCCCGTCAATGGCTGCATACATGACCGGCGTCAAGATGAACAATGAAGTGCTCTCGATGTCCGCGGATACGGTAGCGATTAAACCAACCGGTGCCGATTCAAATTGCCCTGCAACAAGCAATGGAACTGCAGTCGATACCATTTTGGAAATCGCAAAAGCAAAAGGTAAGGCAGTTGGTGCGGTATCAACAGCACGTATTACACACGCAACACCAGCAGCAACTTATTCGCACATTTGCCATCGCGATGCTGAAAATAATATTGCAGCACAGGCCGTAGTGGGCGGCGCGGGTTATAACACCAAACTTGGTACAGGTTTGGATGTATTACTAGGTGGTGGTCGCGATTACTTTCTTCCAAACACCGGTGTTGGAGCAGCAAAAGGTAAGCGTACCGACGGTCGCGATTTAACAGCAGAAGTAGTCACTCAAGGCTATACCTACGTAAATAGCGGTAGCGCGTTGAATGCGGTTGATGGAAAAACCACGAACAAATTATTTGGTCTGTTTAATGCGAGCCATATGGAATATGAATTGGATCGCGTTAAAAAATCAATCGACGAACCAAGCCTTACCACAATGACTTTAAAAGCTATAGATATATTGGGAAAAAATGCCGACGGATTTTTCCTAATGGTTGAAGGTGGTCGTATCGATCACGCATTGCATGGCACTAATGCGAAACGCGTATTGGAGGACACGATTGCATTTGATGATGCTATTAAAGCAGCCCTTGATGAAATGGAAAAACGCGACCCAGGCTTGGCAAATACGTTAATCGTCATAACTGCTGACCATGACCATACAATGGCGTTCAACGGTTACGGTAAACGCGGTAGCGATATTCTCGGCACCGTTAAAAGTTACAAAGATGGAACGGAGTTATTGGATGTGAATGGGAAAAATTACACCACCTTAGTATTTGGTAATGGCCCTAACCGACCTGCAATTCGCAGCACTTTAGTTGCAGGTACTGCTGACTCAACGCAAGTTTTACACGACGACTACTTGCAAGAAACCGGCGTTAAGCTGGGTTCAGAAACCCATGGTGGCGGTGATGTTATGTTGTTTGCAACGGGAGCAGGCGTAGCGTCTAAAACATTCAAAGGCACTATCGATAACACCAAAGTATTTAGTTTGTTAAACAGTGCTTTTGGTTTTTAAGAAGTAGATTGTTCACAAACACCTGATCTTATGGTCAGGTGTTTTTTTAGTTTAGGGTCGAGAAATATATGATCAAGTATGTAATTTTTGTAATGGCTTTTTTTGTTGAGTTTGCAGTTGCTGCGCCTTTGTCTGCGGTAATGACGTTTGAGAGCATGACAATCACGTCGGAAGGTGTTAGGAAACAAACACAGTTTCAGGAAAAATTTATTCGGGATAATAATACAATTTGGAGTGAACGAATTATTCCAACATCAACTAAACAACACGCGCATTCTGACCATGAAGGTCATGGTCATGATTTAAATTTTGCCACAGCAGCAAAGTGGATTGTGAAAGATGCCGCTAGTCAAATCAAATTCCGTTTCGTTCGTATTAATGACAAAAAAATAATTGAACCACGTGTAACCGAATATGAAACTCTAGGGTTTAATGGAGATTGGGAATCTGCTTATTTCCTTCTAAATCGCGATGTGCTAAAAAAGATGATTGTCCTAAAACAACAGTCTCCCAATGGTTCAACCTGGTATGAGAAGAAAAATGCACAGGAATTTACCCGCATATTGTGGGATGAAACCCACCAGATTCCATTGTCCATAGAAACTGGAAGATTGGACGGGACTATGGACAATAAAATTACTATCGCTATCAATTCAGCACCAAAAACACTTCCTTGGAATCAGATTGCACAGTATCAGACAATAGCGTACGAAGACTTATTAGATTAGCCCTATGAGTTAACGGCGAGAAGTAAAAGCGCGCCTAAAACCAGGCGCGCAAACCTAAAACCCATTCTGTTTCACCGCCACTTTCTCCTCTAGCCTTTGCGAAGTCTTCGGTCCGATCAAATTTCTTTACCCAATTAATGCCGATATAAGGCGCAAGCTCGCGGTAAATTTCGTAGCGTAGTCGTAAACTTGCATTAGCATCAGATAATCCTGAACCGATCATTTTCTCGTTATTACTTTGACCGTAAAAATTAAATTCAACTTCCGGTGAAAGAATGAGCTTTTGTGTGAAAAGCAAATCGTATTCCGCCGATACTCGTGCAGCGGTATCACCAGATTCACCAACAAACACCGCAGCATCAACTTCAAAGAAGTAGGGCGCGAGACCTTGAACACCTAATACACCCCAAGTAGCGGTCGGTTCAGGTTTTAAATCGCTACGTACTCCCATTTGCAGATCCCAATAAGGAGCAATAGCTCGGCTATAAAGCGTTTGCACCTCAGCTTCATGTATATCACCACTAAATTTTTCTACGTCTACTTTTAGCCAAATTTTGTCCACATCTTTTCCGATCCACGCTTGAGCATCAATAACCGATGAGTGCTTACCATCGTGGTCTCGTAACTCCAATTGATCAAACATAACTTTGGTTAAAGCAGGATTATCGCCATGGTCATGCATATGCTCCTCTTCCTGCGAATCGACATGGTGCTGCGCATGCACATCTACGTGTTCATCAGCTAATGCAATATTTATTGTCGAAAAATTGGCAGCAACAAGTGTTGCAATCAAATATTTGCGTGAGAAATTTTTGTTAAAAATTATCATAGTCATCTCCTAAGTCACCTTGACCATACGCATCATGCCAAACATGTGGTACAGCAAATGGCAGTGATACGCCCAGCGACCTTTAGCGTCGGCGGTAACCAGATAACTAATTTTTGAGCCGGGTTGTACGATAACTGTATGCTTGCGCGGAATAAATTGCGGATCACCAGTTTCTATTTCACTCCACATTCCATGTAAGTGGATAGGATGAGTCATCATGGTATCGTTCACTAGAATGACGCGTATGCGTTCACCATATTTTAATTCCAGTGGTGCTGAATCCATGAAATTAACTCCGTTTATCGACCACATGTAACGATGCATATTGCCCGTTAAATGTAATTCAATTTCGCGTGTGGGCTCGCGTGCGTCGCGTGTAGGTGTAAGGCTTTTTAGATCGGCGTAGGTAAGAACTTTTCGATCGTATAAATGTTGATGGTCGCGCAGTCCAATTCCGGGATCTGCAATTCCACTAACCGGCATTTCAGCGTGCATATCAACATGAGGACCAAATTCCGTTTTCTGATGAGTAACTTTTTGTGCAGCACCAAAATTACTACCGAATCCGGCTTTTGCAATATTGGATGTAGGGTTCGATGCAGATTCCCCCTTCATGTCGTGAGTACTGTGATCCATGCTTCCCATGTTATTCATATCATGCGCGCTGTGATCGGTGCTTTGTGTATTCTCCATGTTATGCATGTCGTGACCACCGTGGGCAGCGTGATTCATTGCGCTCACATCGTGATCACTATGGTCAATGATCCTGCTGCTTTCATGCTGGCTATGATCCATTCCGGCCATTTCCATACCCATATCTCGATGGGTTAATCTAGGGGCAGGGTCCATTGCAGGAATTACGGTATTTAAATGTGGGTTTGTAGAAAGCGTACCGCGTGCAAAACCTGTGCGATCCATATTCTGTGCAAAAATTGTGTAGGCTTGATCTTGTTCAGGCGTGACAATCACGTCATAAGTTTCCGCATTACCGATACGAAATTCATCGACAATCACGGGTCGAATATTTTGTCCGTCGGCAGCGACGACTGTCATCTTCAATCCGGGAATTCGCACGTCAAACATCGTCATGGCTGCGCCATTAATAAAACGCAGGCGAATTTTTTCACCGGGCTTACAAAGTGTCGTCCAATTTCTTTCAGGAGTTATGCCGTTCATTAAATAGGTATAACCAACAACGTCGGCTATGTCAGTATCACTCATGCGCATTCGGTTCCACATCGCACGGTCATTCCAGGTGTGTGCGAATCCCTTTGTTTTTATATCCGCCCAGAAATCACCAATTGTTCGCTCGCGGTAATTGTAGTAGTGACTCATTTTTTTAATGTTATGGTAGATTTTTTCAGGATCAGTGTCAGTCCAGTCTGACAACATGACAATCATGTCGCGATCATAAATTACAGGGTCTTTCTCTTTAGGTTCGATAATAATTGCACCTGATAAACCTGTTTGTTCTTGTAAGCCTGAATGACTGTGATACCAATAGGTTCCGTTTTGTTTTACATCAAACTCGTATTCAAACGTTTCTCCCGGTTTTATTCCATCGAAATCAAATCCCGGTGACCCATCCATCGTTGAAGGCAATACGATTCCGTGCCAATGAATTGATGTATCCTCCTTTAAATGATTAGTTACCCGTAACTTGACCCGATCACCTTCTTTCCAGCGTAAAATTGGGCCGGGGAGGCTACTGTTTACCGTTGTGGCTACGCGATTCTTGCCGGTGTAATTTACTTTTTGATAGTCAATATGCAAATCAAACTCTTTTCCATTCAATATTTTTTCGGAAGGTGTTTGTGAGGAAGAGTCAGCCAATATTGATTGAGACAAAGGCAGGGCGCCTAGTGCAATCCCCGAAGACGTGCCTAATACAAATTGTCTACGCGACATAGGTTGCGAATTAAAAGTTTTCATAATAATTCCTTCTGCCAATCCACGACGGAAGTGACAAGAACGTAATTTTTAAACGAATCTAGTTTATAAATATAAAAATTTATAAATTTGAAGTAGTTGATTTTTTGGGTCCACGCCCAAATTTTGTGCGTAGTTATCCCGTTTCAGCTAAGAATTGGTGGGCGATACAGCGAAGGAATGAAAGGATTGGTTGCTGTGTTGGAGTAAAAATCATCTACTCCTAAACTAACAAGTTCCAAGTGAAATAAAAAATTGTTGCTATTCGCTATGAGTGCGCAAGCCAACAGACAGTGCGCCATGGTTTTACAGCAAAATGATTGATGATGGCTTGAGTGTGATTGGTCTGCTTTTTCCATGCCTCCGTGTTTAATAGCTTCATGTTCAGAAGCGCCGTGCAGCGGGTTCATTTCATGCATTGAATGATCCAGATGACTTTCAAGGGCGCTGTGTTTAGACGGTTTAAAAGTTTTTCCCGGCTCACACGTCATGGCTGCCGCTGCCATTATTTGACTGGTCAAAGCCAATAGCATTAGGACTGAAATGTACCTTCTGAATAAACTCTTAGTCATGGTGAGGCAAGTAAGATAGATAGAAGCTTTAATTTTCCTTAGAGCATAAAACAATTTTGCGCCGTGAGTCCAGTCTCTCTGTCACGCCGGAACGCATACTCGGTAAAAGTAGTCGTAGTTTACCAAAGAATTAATCTGTCAATTGTGGCTAGAATGCCCAATGTTGATTACGATGGTTACCAACTAATTCAATTAATTTATTCTACTCGGAGACATGATATGCGATTTTTGCAAATATTGATGACAGGCTTTGCGATCCTGATGTTATCGAGCTGCGGCTACAATAAATTTCAATCCACTGATGAACAGGTTAAAGCCAGTTGGTCTGAGGTGGTTAACCAATATCAGCGTCGCGCTGATTTAATCCCCAATTTAGTGAATACAGTAAAAGGCTTTGCTGCACAGGAACAGGAAGTTTTGCTTGGCGTAACTAATGCGCGAGCAAAAGTTGGAAGTCTGCAGGTAACTCCTGAAGTGCTAAATAATCCCGAAGCATTTACAAAATTTCAGGCAGCACAAGGTGAGCTGAGCAGCGCACTGTCGCGTTTATTAGTGGTTACGGAGAATTATCCTCAATTGAAATCCGACGCACTTTTTCGCGATTTAACAGCGCAATTAGAGGGTACCGAAAATCGTATTACTGTAGCTCGTAATCGCTACATCAAAGATGTGCAGGAATATAATGTTGCGGTTCGTTCCTTTCCTGGAAATATCACCGCAAAAATATTTGGTTATGATGTAAAACCAAATTTCACGGTAGAAAATGAGAAGGCAATATCAACCGCCCCGGACGTTAATTTTAATACAGCACCTGCTAAGCCACAGAGTGATGCACGATGATCAAAGTTAAGGCGCTTTTATTTGCGCTTTTTGTTCTATTTATTAGTGCGGGAAGCACCTCCTCAGCATTTGCTGATGTACCTGTTCCTGCGTTAACGGCACATGTTATTGATCAAACCGCAACACTATCTGCGGAACAAACTTCTAGGCTTGAGCAAGTTTTAAATGCTTTTGAAACTAGGAAAGGGAGTCAACTAGCGGTGCTCATAGTGCCTACCACTGAGCCCGAAACTATTGAACAATACTCAATAAGAGTCGCTGAAGTATGGAAGCTTGGTCGCAAAAGAGTTGATGACGGTGTGATTTTAATTATCGCTAAAAATGATCGCACGCTCCGAATTGAAGTCGGTTATGGATTGGAAGGTGCGCTTACAGATGTTACCAGTAAGCGAATCATTGAAGAAACCATTACGCCTTATTTTAAACAGGGCGATTTTAATGCAGGGATAACTGCCGGTGTTCAAAAAATAATGAGCGTGATTGATGGTGAGACTCTGCCACCACCTGAACAAAAAACTAACAGCCTTAGCGAAAAAGGTTCACAGTCATTACCTGTTCTAATTTTAATTGCCATTGCGATAAGTGCGGTTCTTCGTTCTATCTTCGGTAGATTTCTGGGTGCCCTGGCAACTGGCGGAGCTGTTGCATTTATGGTGTGGATTTTTATTCACGTCTTTGGTTTTGCGGTGCTCGCTGGTGTGCTTGCTTTCGTATTTTCACTCATTGATACCAATGGAAGAGGCGGCGGTTGGGGTGGAGGCGGGTTCGGTGGTCGCGGTGGTTTTGGCGGCGGCGGTGGAGGCTTCAGTGGTGGAGGTGGTGGTTTTGGTGGCGGTGGCGCGTCTGGGAGGTGGTAAAAATGAATATGAAACGTACCTTTAAACACATGCTAACGACGCAGTGGCACCTTAAAAAATATTTCACGCCTGCTGTTCTAGATGCAATTGAGTTAGAAATTTCCCAAAGTGAAGCCCAACACTCGGGCGAAATTCGTTTTGTAGTAGAGGGCGCGCTGGATGGCGCTCCTCTATTTAAGAATCAATCGGCCCATGACCGTGCGTTGGACATTTTTTCACAATTACGTATATGGGATACTCAAGACAATAATGGTTTGTTAATTTACTTATTACTGGCAGATCATGCCGTAGAAATTATCGCGGATCGTGGCATTAACTCAAAAGTCGGCAGCAGTGAGTGGCAAACTATTTGTGGCATCATGCAAAATGAATTTGCACAGGGAAATTTTCAAACAGGTGTTTGTGATGCAATAAAATCCGTTACTAAACATTTGATTACACATTTCCCTGTTTCTGCAACTGACAAAAATGAATTACCAAACAAGCCAGTTGTCATGTGACGCCGGCTTGCTTTTTAATTTTGTTAACAATTTGCAATTTATTAACGTTTACTAAGTAATTCGCTATGAAAACTCCCTTAATAACAAGAGCTGGCTTGGAAAAACTCAAAGCCGAGCTGGATCACCTTTGGCGCGTTGAGCGGCCAGACACAACGCAAAAAGTATCCTGGGCTGCAAGCCTGGGTGATCGTTCTGAAAACGCTGATTACCAGTACAACAAAAAAAGACTGCGTGAAATTGACCGACGCGTGCGTTATTTGCGTAAATGCATTGAAGATTTAAAAGTTGTTGATTACTCACCAGTTCAGGAAGGAAAAGTGTTCTTTGGTGCATGGGTGGAAATTGAAAACGACGAAGGCGAGAAGAAGCGTTTTCGCATTGTAGGCTATGACGAAATTTTTGATACCAAGGATTACATCTCGATAGATTCACCGATGGCCCGTGCGCTTATCAAAAAGGAAATAGATGACGAAGCGGTGGTGCGTACCGAAGCGGGTGAGTTTATTTGGTATGTCAATAAAATTGAGTATGAAAAATAAATCCGAGTTATTAAAAGGCTGGCTTAATGGAAAACGTTAAATATCCCGGTTAATCCAGCACATCATTGAAGTTCTTTTGCTTGTGAAATGCTTAGCCAAATACCTGCAGGTAAAATTCTAATTCAGCTTCAATCGCCTTCTTTATATTTTCAGCTTGGCGGAATCCGTGCCCCTCTTCGGCAAAACTAACATATGCATTTTTAATTCCTTTTGCAGTCAAGGCAGCAACCATAGCTTCTGCTTGCGCCGGTGGAACAACTTTATCTTTTAAGCCTTGCAAGAAAATTACCGGGCAATTTATTTGATCAATATGATGTATAGGTGAGCGAGCACGATAAACCGATTTTTCTTTCGGATATTCACCGACAAGAGAATCCAGGTAATGGGCCTCAAACTTATGCGTGTCTTTTGCCAGAGCCTCAAGGTCTCCAATACCATATAGACTTGCACCTGCTTTAAATGTATCGGTAAAAGTCAGTGCAGCTAAAACCGTATAGCCACCCGCACTGCTACCGCGAATAGCAATTTTTTCTCTGTCGACTAAACCGCGTTCAATTAAATATTGCGCGCCGCTGCAAACATCAATGACATCGGTAATACCCCAATTATTTTTTAATCTATCGCGATAAGCTCGGCCATAGCCAGTGCTTCCGCGATAATTGACATCCAGTACGGCGAAACCACGACTGGTCCAAAATTGTATTTTAATATTGAGGGATGTTTCTGTCGCACCTGTTGGTCCGCCGTGACACATCACAATCAGCGGCGGTAATGTATTTTTTGGTGCACTTACCTGTGAATTTTTTGGCGGATAATAAAACCCGTAAGCGATCTCTTTATCGCTGGTGGGAAATTCAATAGTTTGCGGATCAGATATATCGTTTGATGTTATACCGAGACTGCCAGCGTTAACTAGCGATTTAATTTTCTCTTGCTGATATTGAAATAAATCTACAGTGCGTACTGCGCTAGAGCCCAGGAAATAAGCGATACCATTGCTACAGTGAATACCCGAGATATCTTTTAATTCACTTGTAATCTCCGTCATTTTTTTTTGAGCGCTGTCTATCAAACCCAAATGCCATTGCCCATGTTGGCTAAAGCAACAGAAAATACGTGTTTCGCTTAAGAATCCAAAAGTGCTCATGCCAAATACCCATTGCGGTGTGGCGAATTCAGCAGGTATTTCACATATTATTTCTACGCCGTTTTCTGTGTGGCGATAAATATTCCACCAATTGTTACGGTCAGAGACAAAAAATAAATCTCCCGTTGGAGACCATTGTGGTTGGAAAATAGATTCGGTTCTACCTCCCGCAATTAATTCCGTTTTAATAATATTTCCAGTTGGGTCCAAGTCAGCATAATAGCATTGAGTTCCATCCCACGGCATTTGTGGGTGATTCCAGCATAGGTAGCTGAGCTTATCGCCTTTCGGATTCATTCGCGGGTTGCTGTAAAAATCAGCGCCACCCACTAATACGTTAATGTTTCCATTTAAATCAATCGAAACGATCTCGCTACGTTCTACGGTTGCCTTATCGCTACTTGCCAGAGTGTGGTCTTCTCGCACACAAATTAATAATTTGCGATGCTTATCCCAACAGAAATCGGCGTAGCGAAAATTGCCAGAAGGAGATAATGCAATGTGTTCAGATGTCTCTCGCTTAAGATAATAAATACGTTGGTCTGCATCCAAGACATAAAAAATTCTGTCTACAGTTACTAAATAGCTGCCACCACCATATTCATGTACCCTTGTGCGAACACTGTGAGGTTCAGGCAGCACATCTTTTCGTTCGCCATTTACTAATAATTGCACAAGTGCGTTGCGACCTTTTTCAGCGGGGCGAGATTCCAACCAAAATATATCGTTACCACAAGCTTGAGGTTCGCTGAATTTGGAGCTTTGTTGCGTTAGCGTATCGGCGGTAATTGGGGATGGCCAATGGCCATAATTTATGAGCTTCATATTTGCTTCGCGCTGAAATGTAATTACTTATTTAGGGTTTTCGGCATTAATCCTTTCAAGACTATAGCCTGCACTTTGCATACATATTTCTACCGATTCAACGTAAGGTTTAATTGACACGTAGGTATACACATCGGAATATTCTTCAATAAGCCCCTTGTTGTCTAATTCCGCTACTTTCAATATGCATTGCCTTAAAATTTTAGATGTGTCTGCATATTGGGCAGATTTTTTCGATAGGTAGATCACAGCCCCGACTGGCATATAGGTTGATGACTCGAGGTGACTGCGAGATATATTTAATTTGAATTTATCTGGACTAAAGCCATTTTTGCTTTTGAGCGTGTAACCATGAGACATAATGCAAGTACCGTGATCTTTAAAGAGATTGGGTTTTATATCCTCTTCACGTATTTCATTTAAGTCAAATGCTCGCGCCAGAATCATGTGATCGTAAATTTTTTGATAGCATTCTTTTTGATCGGCCAAGAAATCATTGTTCGTTCTATCGCCTAAAGCCCAGGTTGTTACATACATATTTCCATCATTATCAATTAGGGAATCTTGCATCGTGTTATCGGAAAGCTGATATACAGAATCTGCATGCACAGGCGTCAAGCGTGTATAAATACGATCGTGTATTTGATCGTTCGGGTGATAAATCTTGGGAGGTTTGATAGGAACGGTGGGGTTGTAGCCGCCAAGCTGACCTAGGGATGATGAAGCGTACAAAAACAGGAGAGTGAACGAGAGCTGCCGTGCAAATAATAATTTCATAATAGGTTATCTAAAGTGTTGAAATTAATTTTGATGAGTGCGCATGATACAATAGTAGTTGCATTTTTAGACTAGATGCAAAGTTGTTTATTTGTTCGTATTCATTTTATATCGTAAAGTAACCTACTAGCATTAAGTAAAAAGCCATGACATTCTCAATTGTCAAATTCAAAGAATATCTACCCGAAAGCCAGTCCGGCATTTGGTGGATTGCCTTGTCCGGTGGTTTGGATTCCTGCGTTTTACTTCACTCAATCGTCGCTTTGAATTTGCCGGTTAAATTACATGCGCTGCATATCAACCACCAAATTTCCCCTAATGCGGATGACTGGCAAGAACATTGCGCTGCTTTCTGTGCTTCCTTAAATATACCGTTTACTGCCGTAAGCGTGACTGTAAAAAATACCGGCCGTGGTATCGAGGATGCGGCACGCACGGCGCGCTATGACGTTTTTGAGAGGTATATTAAATCGGGCGATTATCTTTTGACTGGGCACCATGCAGATGATCAAGCAGAAACATTACTGCTGCGTTTGATGCGGGGGGCTGGGCCACGAGGATTGGCCGCAATGGCACGCGAACGGACATTAGGTAATGGCGTCTTATACCGTCCATTGTTGAATTTCGCGCGTGCAGAATTGGAAATCTACGCGCAAGCACATCAATTAACTTGGGTGAATGATGAGAGCAATGATGATGATCACTACGACCGGAACTTTATCCGCAATCAAGTCATACCCTTATTGCGGGAACGTTGGCCGCAATTTACACAAAAGTGGCAGCAAACTTCTGAGCTATGCGCTGCTAACGAAGCATTGATTGAGGAGCTTGCGCAGCAGGATTTAAAACTGGCGGGCCTCAGGCCGAGTTTGGTCGGTACGTGCGTTGACCTTGCGTATCTGGAATCCTTGTCGCGTGCGCGCCGCCACAACCTTATACGAGCTTGGTTGCGAGGGCAGGGTCTGAGTACACCGGAACAACAGCATCTTCAGCAAATTGAGCAGCAAATTATTGATGGGCGTCAAGATGCGGAAGCAGCAGTCTCCTGGGGAAATGTAAGTCTGCGGGTTTATCGACAAGGTATTTACGCCTTGCCGAGTAAGGATATACCTGAGATAACTCACTCGCCTTTAGAGTTTGTTCGTGATATCCAGCTTTCCAAGCGGCTTTCGTTGACATCTGATTTCATAACGTCATCTGATCAGCCTCTTTTAAATCCAGATCTACCCAATCTTCATGTGCGCTTCCGTAAGGGCGGAGAACGCTGTCGTCCCGTTGGCAGAGCTCATTCGCAAACCCTCAAACGACTAATGCAGGATTACGCTGTTGAACCTTGGTTGAGAGAAGGTTTGCCGCTCATTTACAGTGACGACAACTTGGTGGCTGTTGCGGATTTATGGGTTTGCGAGGGATTTCAGGCAGAGTCTGGTTATAGGCTAGGCTACCGGCGAAAAGCACATTAGGATGTTAGTGCGGCCGCTCATTTTTATTTATCCCCAGCATAAAAAGAACCTTTTCATTGAGCCAACAACCTCTTTCGGGTAGACTGGCGCCCCGTCCTGAAAGATAAACTTCACGCCCCGCAACGGGTGCAAAATTGATCGTTTATCTCCATCTACTTCGCTTACAGCGCTAATTAATTATTTGCAATCAGGTTTTCAATGACACGATATATATTCGTCACCGGTGGTGTTGTTTCTTCTTTGGGTAAGGGAATTGCATCTGCATCGCTCGCTGCAATCCTGGAGTCGCGCGGTCTTAAAGTGACCATCATGAAGCTCGACCCTTATATCAACGTCGACCCAGGCACCATGAGCCCCTTTCAGCACGGTGAAGTATTTGTAACCGAAGATGGCGCTGAGACTGATTTGGATTTGGGCCACTACGAACGTTTTATCCGCACCAAGATGACACGCCGCAATAACTTCACTACCGGTCGTGTCTACGAAACTGTGTTGCGCAAAGAGCGCCGTGGCGATTACTTGGGTGGCACCGTACAGGTTATCCCGCACATCACCGACGAAATTAAACGCCGTATTCTTGAAGGTGGCCGCGATATGGATGTTGCTTTGGTCGAAATTGGCGGCACCGTTGGCGACATCGAATCGCAACCATTTCTTGAAGCAGTGCGTCAGTTAAAAGTTGAAATGGGTTCGCGTGCATTGTTAATGCATTTGACCCTGGTTCCTTACATTGCCACTGCTGGTGAAACTAAAACCAAACCAACACAGCATTCGGTAAAAGAATTACGCTCAATCGGCTTGCAACCGGATATTTTATTGTGTCGTTCCGAGCGCTTGGTGGATGAAGATTCGCGTCGCAAAATCTCTTTGTTTACCAACGTTGCCGAGCGCGCCGTTGTACCGCTTCCAGATGCAGATACCATCTACTCAATCCCTCGTTTACTACAAAGCTACGGCTTGGACCAAATTGTTGTTGAATTATTAGGCCTTCAATGTAACGAAGCAGATTTAAGTGAGTGGGATAAGGTTGTTGAAGGGAAATTGAATCCCGTTAATAACGTCACCATTTCCATGGTCGGAAAATACATGGAATTGCTGGATGCCTATAAATCATTAATTGAAGCGGTAACCCACGCGGGTATCCAGACTAAAACAAAAATTAATTTTAATTTTATCGATGCCGAACGCGTTGAAAATGAAGGCATAGATATTTTAAAAGACGCGGATGCTATTTTGGTTCCAGGTGGTTTTGGTGAGCGCGGTGTTGAAGGTAAATTAATGGCAGTGCGTTACGCACGTGAGAGCAAAGTACCTTATCTCGGAATTTGTTTGGGTATGCAGTCCGTTGTCATTGAATTCGCCCGCAATGTTTTAGGTTTGAAGGGTGCCAACTCAACCGAATTTGATAAAAACTCGCCGCATCCGGTTATTGGTTTAATTACTGAGTGGACAACGTCCGACGGCGAAGTTGAAAAGCGCGATGAGTCGTCGGATCTTGGCGGCACTATGCGTTTAGGTGCACAGGAATGCCGTTTGGTTCCTGATGCAAAAGCACGTGAAATTTACGGTGCCGATGTGATTGTTGAGCGTCATCGTCACAGATATGAAGTTAACAACAATTATGTTGATCAAATGCAAAAAGCCGGTTTAAAAATTGGCGGCTGGTCTGCAGACGACACGCTGGTTGAAATGGTTGAATTGCAAGATCACCCGTGGTTTGTGGCATGTCAGTTCCACCCGGAGTTCACATCTACTCCGCGCGATGGCCACCCGTTATTTACCAGCTTTGTAAAAGCGGCTTTGGCAAATAAAAAATAAATTTAGTTAATAGGGAGTCGTCGGCAACTGCTCCTGCGTTGCTCTACCTCCTGCATCCATGCAGTCGTCATCCCGCAGGGATTCAGCGACTTTGAAAATTTAAGGTCACTGGATCCCCTGTGGGAATGACGGGACTCGAAATGATAAGTGAGTTAATGTGTCTCAAGAAATCGTAAAAATAGGCAATCTTCAAGTAGGTAATTCACTACCATTTGTTTTATTCGGTGGAATGAACGTACTTGAGTCGCGCGACATGGCAATGCAAGTTGCGGAAGCCTATGTGAATGTTACGCAAAAACTAGGTATTCCCTACGTTTTTAAAGCGTCTTTTGATAAAGCCAACCGCTCATCAATTCATTCGTACCGCGGTCCGGGTATGGAAGAAGGTTTAAAGATTTTCCAGGAAATCAAAACAACATTTAACGTTCCTGTTATTACAGATGTACATGAAATTCATCAGTGTGCACCCGTTGCGGAAGTTGCTGATGTAATCCAGTTGCCAGCATTTCTTGCTCGTCAAACTGATTTGGTTGTTGCTATGGCAAAAACGGGGGCGGTGATCAATATTAAAAAACCGCAATTTTTAAGCCCTGGCCAAATGAAAAATATTGTGGAAAAATTTGGTGAATGCGGCAATGACAAAATTATTTTGTGTGACCGCGGCACTAATTTTGGTTACGACAATCTGGTCGTAGATATGCTCGGCTTTCGTACCATGCGTGAAGTTAGCGGTAATGCTCCGGTAATTTTTGATGTAACTCACTCACTTCAATTTCGTGAATCAAAAGATAGCGCCTCTGGTGGTCGTCGTCACCAAGTTGCCGAGCTAGCAAGAGCGGGCATGGCGGTTGGTTTGGCGGGATTATTTTTAGAAGCACATCCAAATCCTGATAAAGCAAAATGCGATGGCCCAAGCGCATTACCCTTGGATAAGCTAGAACCATTCTTGGCGCAAATGAAAGCGATTGATGATTTGGTGAAAAATTTCCCACTTCTTGATATTAAATAAGCTGGGCAACAGTAAAAAAACTGAAACCAGGATTTCAGTAAGCTGACGACATTCGAAGAAGATGTCATTGCAATAGAAAAACTTTGACAGCGGTACACACACGAATTTTTTATAACACTCGATTTAAACATTTGGAGTAAACACATGACTAAGATTGTTGATATTAAAGCCTTTGAAGTTTTAGATAGCCGCGGTAATCCAACGGTGTTGGCAGAAGTAATTTTGGAGGATGGTTCGGTAGGTTCTGCTATGGCTCCCTCTGGCGCATCTACTGGTTCGCGTGAAGCATTGGAATTGCGCGATGGCGATAAATCACGCTACTTAGGCAAAGGTGTTTTGAAAGCTGTTAACAACATCAACACCACTATAAAAAGTTTGGTAGTAGGTTTCGATTCTTTGGATCAACGAGCTCTTGATAATGCAATGATCAAAGCTGATGGAACTGACTTCAAAACTGTATTGGGTGCAAACACAATTCTTGCGGTTTCCTTGGCAAACGCCAAAGCCGCTGCAATCTCCAAAAAAGTTCCACTCTATGCACACATTGCTGACTTGAACGGCACTCCAGGTAAATACTCAATGCCGGTTCCAATGATGAATATCATCAACGGTGGTGAGCACGCGGATAACAACGTAGACATCCAAGAGTTTATGGTGCAACCAGTAGGTGCAAAAACCTTCGCAGAAGCACTGCGTGTTGGCGCTGAGATTTTCCACACCTTGAAAAAAATCCTTCATGACAAAGGTTTGAGCACGTCAGTAGGTGATGAAGGTGGCTTTGCGCCAAACCTGCCATCTAACGAAGATGCGTTGAAAATTATCGCTGAAGCTGTTGAGAAAGCCGGCTACAAATTGGGCGACAACGTGACTCTCGCGTTGGACTGTGCATCAACTGAATTCTACAAAGATGGTAAATACGATTTGGCTGGAGAAGGTCGTGTATTTACCACTAACGAATTTTCTGATTACCTGGCTGATTTGGCTGCACGTTATCCCATCATTTCAATCGAAGATGGTAAAGACGAAAGTGACTGGGCTGGTTGGGCTGATCTCACACAAAAAATCGGTCACAAAATTCAATTGGTTGGCGATGATTTGTTCGTAACCAATACTAAAATTTTGAAAGAAGGTATCGATAAGAAAATTGCAAACTCAATTCTGATTAAGTTTAACCAAATTGGTTCTTTGTCAGAAACGTTAGATGCGATAAAAATGGCGCAAGATGCTGGCTACACTGCAGTTATCTCTCACCGTTCCGGTGAAACAGAAGATACGACTATTGCTGACTTGGCTGTTGCGACTGCTGCGGGTCAAATAAAAACGGGCTCTTTGTGCCGTTCAGACCGCGTATCCAAATATAATCGTTTGTTACGCATTGAAGCTGAATTAGGCGCTGCTGCTCCTTACAAAGGTCGCGCAGAATTTAAGTCTTAATCAGAAAAAAATAGAGGTCGAAGGTCGGCCTCTATTTTTATCGTGAACTTGAAGATTTAATAATATGATGAGATGGCTCTTTGCAATTCTGCTGGTTTTGCTGATAGGTCTTCAATTTCGCCTTTGGCAAGGCGAGGGGAGTTACATGCATGCAGCAAAATTGGAGCGAGATATAAAACAGCAGCAGGCAGAAAATGATCGTATGCGTGAGCGTAACCGCATACTTGATGTTGAAGTTCATGATTTAAAGTCGGGTGCAGACAGCGTTGAAGAGCGCGCTCGCAACGATATTGGAATGATTAAAAAAGATGAGACTTTTTTTATGATTCCTGCCAAGAAAAAAACTGAACAGTAATGCCTTTGTTAGCACCGCCGCACTATTGGTTCATCGTACCGGCCGCTGGTATAGGTGCGCGTATGAATGCAGATAGACCCAAACAGTATCTGTTGTTAGCTAATAAAACGATTCTTGAGCATACCTTGGCTCGAATTTTGTCTTTGCCAAATCTTGCAGGAATTGTCGTCCCTCTGAGTAAAGATGACAGTTACTGGACCTCACTAACAATCTTGCAACATCCATTAGTACATACCATTCACGGTGGTGAAAGTCGTGCTGACTCTGTGCTAAATGGCCTAAATTATTTAGCAGATAAAGTTTACGAGCAAGATTGGGTTTTGGTACACGATGCTGCACGTCCCTGCGTTACATCAGCGAGTATTCAGAAACTTTGCGATGAGCTGGCGGAGAGCGAAACTGGTGGGATTTTAGCTGTGCCGGTCAGTGATACGCTTAAAAAAATTGTTGATCACAACCAAATCCAATTGACTGTAGACCGCAAGCCTTTATGGCAGGCACAGACTCCCCAAATGTTTCGCTACGGTTTACTGAGAGATTGTTTGACGCATGCATTGGCGAGAAAAGAAAATATTACTGACGAATCCTCTGCTATCGAATTATGTGGTTTTAAATCCAGAGTGGTTGAGGGGCGAAGTGACAATATTAAAGTCACTCGCCCTGATGATTTATTAATGGCGGAATTTATTTTAAATCAACAAGAGAAGCGATCATGAGAATCGGCCATGGTTATGACGTTCACGCATTTGGCGATGGCGATAAAATTGTTATTGGTGGTGCGGTGATTCCGCATTCACGCGGATTGGTAGCGCATTCGGATGGTGACGTGTTATTGCATGCATTGTGTGACGCGCTTTTAGGTGCTGCTGCGCTTGGTGATATAGGTAAACATTTTCCCGATACCGATATGCAATATCGCAATGTAGATAGCCGCTCTCTGCTGCGTATGGTTTATGGGAAAGTTCGCGCAAAAGGCTGGACGTTAGAAAATGCAGATATGACCGTGGTTGCGCAAAAACCACGTATGGCGAATTATATTCCGCATATGGTGCAAAATATTTCGGTAGATTTGCTTTGCGATAGTGATCAAATAAATGTTAAAGCCACTACCACTGAGGAACTGGGCTTTGCCGGGCGAGAAGAAGGTATAGCTGCTTACGCAGTAGTTCTATTATCAAAAATTTAAAATTAGTAACATTTCTTTAGGTCCAATATTTCGGAAACCCGAGTATTGGATTTTTCATTTTTATACTTTAGATATATTTTATGCAGCCAACTTTTTCTTTGGATTTCCCCTACGCATACGGTCAGCCGGACGCTACCGCAAATTTTCGTGTTGAACCGGAAGATTTTCAAGTCGATGAAAATCTTGGGTTTGAGCCGGTGGGAGAGGGCGAGCATGTATATCTTCATATTTGGAAGCGTGGAGAAAATACGGCTTGGGTGGCAGAAAGAATTGCAGAGCTGGCGAAGGTTGCCGTGATGGATGTTGGTTACTGCGGACGCAAAGATCGTCACGCAGTAACCACCCAATGGTTTAGTGTTTATCTACCTAAAAAAGAATCTGAACCTGATTGGCAACAGCTCAATAGCGACTCTATTAGAATACTTTCTGTAAAGCTTCATCAGCATAAATTGCGGCGCGGCGATCATCAAACAAATCAATTTAAAATACGCTTGCGTGATCTTGTTGTTAGCGATATGTCGGCGCTCGAACAGAAGATTGGGTCTGCATTACAAGTTGGTGTCCCGAATTATTATGGTGAGCAACGCTTCGGGCACAACGCAAATAATTTACTTGAAGCTCACGCAATTTTAGTGGACGGTAAAAAGATGCGTGACAAGCAAAAGCGTGGGCTTATGTTATCCGCAGCGCGTTCTTATTTGTTCAATCAAGTGTTAGCTACACGAGTTTTGGCTGGCACATGGAATCAAATGCTATCTGGAGAACCAGAAATATTTCCTTCAGCGCCACTGTGGGGTAGGGGCCGATCAGCTGCAACCGACGATACTTTAGCAATCGAAACCGCAGCTATGGAAAGTTGGACAGATTGGCGAGATGCGTTGGAGCACGTTGGCTTGTCGCAGGAGCGACGTTCATTGGTGCTCAAGCCTGAAGCCGCAGTATGGCGTTGGATTGGATCGGATGTAGAAATCAGTTTCAGGTTAGGTAGTGGAGAATTTGCGACGACGATATTGCGAGAGTTAAGTATTTTAACGTCGGCAATAAAAACAGAAACTACATCCGTGTGATATAGTTCATTGCCTAATTATGATTTAACGTATGTTTGTTTTTCGATAAAAATGACGAGGAGGGGGCGGTTAGTGAGTGACTTAATGTTACAGGGTGTAGGCATGACCTCAGCTCGAACTCGCGACCGTTTAATCCAGCGATTGGTTGAACAGGGCGTAACAAACATGCGCGTCCTGGATGTTATGCGCAATACCCCCCGTCATATTTTTCTGGATGAAGCACTCGCACATCGTGCGTACGAAGACACCGCGTTACCTATCGGCCATGGCCAAACTTTATCCCAACCCTATACTGTTGCACGCATGACAGAAATTTTGTTGGGTGCTGCAGGTAAATTGGAGAAGGTGCTTGAGGTTGGTACCGGGTCCGGTTACCAAACTACAGTTCTTGCTCAATTAGTCCCTCATGTTTACAGCGTTGAACGTATTAAGCCTTTGCAAGAAAAAGCTCGCGATCGTTTGCGCCAACTTGGTTTGCGAAATGTGAGTTTGCGCCACGCAGATGGCGGCTTCGGCTGGCCAGAAATGGGGCCTTATCAAGGAATTCTTAGTACCGCTGCTCCCCATGCTGTCCCACAAGAGCTTCTGAAACAATTGGCACCTTCAGGTGTATTGGTCATTCCTATTGGCGGCAGAGAACAACATCTTCACCTTATTATGCGCGACGGGGAATCGGACAATTTTGTCACTCGTATTATCGAGCCGGTCAAATTTGTTCCCCTTGTTTCTGGCACCTCTCGTTAAAAATTCCCGCTGGTTGTTAGTATATCTTCTAAACTTCAACTGAGAGGTTTGAGACATATGCGTTCAAACTGTGCAAACCGGTTACATTAAGTAGGAAGAAAATACCCATTTAAAGCAAAATTAATCAGAGCTGGTACACATTTATATAAATAGATTAGATAATTTTACGATAAATTTTATATATTAAGTTCAAAAAGTTATAAATATGATTAAAAATTAACCTGACGCTTTGTGTTACCTCATGACGATTAAGTCTCCTGAAAGTTCAGCTCCCACATTAATAATGATCATTATTTTGATCGCTATTTTTTTTGTTTCATCCTGTTCTTCGCATCGTACCACCAACATTTCTGACCGCTCAACACAGGCAGTTTACAAAGGAAAAATCCATACTGTTGCACGCGGTGAAACGCTGTTTTCCATCGCGTGGCGTTACGGCATTGATTTAAATAAATTAGCTAGTTTTAACGGTATAAAGCCACCTTATACAATATTTCCATCGCAAAAAATTCGTCTGGATATTCATAGCAAAAAGGGGTTTTCATCGAATGCAAATTCAGTCGTAAAACCTAACGAAAATGATATTGCTAAGTCCTCTTCAGATGAAACCGCTAACCGTTCAAAAAACAGATCTGATAATAAAAAAAACTTGCCGAAAGCGACGATTGTTTACAGCCCTGTTAAGTGGCAATGGCCCGCAGCAGGGAAACCGGTTGCGCTTTTTCAAGGCAATTTGGGTCTAAATAAGGGTATTGATATTAGGGGTAATTTGGGAGAGCCTGTGCTGGCAGCAGCTTCCGGACGGGTTGTTTACGCGGGGAGCGGGCTGAGCGGGTATGGTAATTTGCTCATTATAAAACACAGTGAAATCTTCCTAAGTGCTTACGCACACAACAATACATTGTTGGTAAAAGAAGGAGATTTTATTAAAGGTGGGCAACATATTGCCGATATGGGTTCAAGCGGTACTGATAGAGTTAAGCTTCACTTTGAGATTCGTAGCGAAGGTAGCCCGGTGGATCCACTGCGATACTTGCCCAAGCGATAAAAGAGTTCACACATTCGATAAGTAAAGATAAGAGGAGTCTGTGAAGCGACTCGACAACCTCATCCATAAAACAAGAAGTAGGCTGAAGGGATGTATAGCTTGGGTAGGCTAACGCTCACACACGTTGGCTAAATTTTACGATTTAAGGGGCTGAAAAAATGACTTTACAAACTAAAGAATCAAGCGTGTTTGATCGAGATGACGTGTTTATGCCACAAGACGTTGATTTCGATGAAAACGATATGTTACTTACGGATGAAGAGGAAGTACCTAAGGCAACACGCTCAGCAGGAATTAGTGAACGAATTGTTGATGACAAGTTCAATAAAACCCTTGATGCAACCCAGATCTATCTTAATGAAATTGGTTTTTCACCATTATTAAGTGCTGAAGAAGAAGTGTTTTTCGCACGCAAAGCGCTGAAGGGCGATGAAGCAGCCCGTAAACGCATGATTGAAAGTAACCTCCGTTTGGTTGTAAAAATTTCCCGTCGCTACGTAAACCGCGGTTTAGCACTTCTCGATTTAATTGAAGAAGGCAACCTTGGTTTGATTCGTGCGGTTGAAAAATTTGACCCGGAGCGTGGTTTCCGTTTTTCTACCTACGCAACCTGGTGGATTCGTCAAACTATTGAACGTGCGATTATGAATCAAACGCGCACTATTCGTTTGCCAATCCATGTTGTTAAAGAATTGAATATTTATTTGCGTGCGGCGCGTGAGCTGTCGCAAAAATTAGATCACGAACCCTCTCCGGAAGAAATCGCTCGTCTGCTTGAAAAGCCTGTTGCTGATGTTGAGCGCATGTTGAGCTTGAATGAGCGTGTAACTTCAATCGATACTCCAATCGGCCCATCGTCTGATCGCACCATCGTTGACACCATCGCTGATACACATGTATCTGATCCTGCTTCTATATTGCAAGATCGCGATTTAACGATGAGTTTAGATTCCTGGTTGGACGAGCTTACTGAAAAGCAACGTGAAGTGCTTTCGCGCCGTTTTGGATTGCGCGGTCATGAGGTAAGTACTTTGGAAGAGGTTGGTCATGAAATTGGTTTGACGCGTGAGCGTGTTCGCCAAATTCAAGTAGAAGCGTTAAAGCGTCTGCGCGATATTATGGAGAAACAAGGTTTGGATAGCGCTGCTTTATTTAGTGCCTAATCAATCCGGGTAAAACCAAAGGCAGCTTCGGCTGCCTTTACTTTTTTGTAACTTAAAGTTTTCAGCGTGGAGATTTTTTGCGGCTCAAATATTAGCGTTAAAAAATGCAGAGAATAAAAATAGAAGGCGAAAAAAAACCGCGGCTAGCGCGGCTTCTAAATACTTAATTAACAATCAATAAGCTTCCGGGTAATTAACGCTCCAAATATTGAAGCTTATTCGGCACGCCATCCCATTGTTCTGCATCGGCAGGAGATTCTTTGATCTCGGTAATGTTTGGCCAAATTTCGGCAAGCTCAGCATTTAATTTAAGGAATTCAGCTTGGTCTTCCGGCAGCTCATCTTCAGAAAAAATCGCGCCAACCGGGCATTCAGGTTCGCACAATGCACAATCGATACACTCGTCCGGATGAATTACCAGAAAATTGGGGCCTTCGTAGAAACAATCCACCGGGCAGACTTCCACACAATCTGTGTGCTTACACTTAATGCAGTTTTCCCCAACAACAAAAGTCATAGTTGACTCCCCAAACGACTAGAAAATAATTACTGATATAAAGAAGCGCGCATTCTAAACAGGCTGGGCCATTTTGGATAGCAGTTTGCGCGCGGAGTTCCCACGAGTTTAGCGGCCTTTCTTGAGAATCTCTTTGAGACGATAAAGCTGCTCTAGTGCTTCACGCGGCGTGAGGTTGTCTGGATTAATCTTTTTCAGCGCCTCGACCGCTGGGTCTGGCAGCGAATCAAACAAGCCCGATTGCAGGGGGGATTCGATAGTGGTGGTTACAGGTGTTACGCCCTCAAATGTGTGTGCTATCGCTTTCGTAGAGTGCTCGGGATGCACGCCTTGTTCAAGTAAATTTAACTGATCCTGTGCTTGCGCCAAAACCTCGGCGGGAATACCTGCCAGTTTCGCCACTTGCAAACCGTAACTCTTGCTCGCTGGGCCCTCTTGAACTTTGTGTAAAAAGACAATGTTGTCGTTGTGTTCAGTAACGTTCAGATGCACATTGGCTATGCCCGGAATGGTGTCAGGCAAGCTGGTAATTTCAAAGTAGTGGGTGGCAAAGAGGGTAAAAGCACTGACTTTTTCGGCAAGATGTTTTGCGCAAGCCCAAGCCAGTGATAGCCCGTCGAAGGTACTTGTTCCGCGACCAATTTCGTCCATCAGCACCAAACTGCGCGCAGTTGCGTTATGCAGGATGTTAGCTGTCTCCGTCATTTCCACCATAAAAGTTGAACGGCCACCGGCTAAATCGTCAGATGATCCAATCCGCGTGAAAATTCGATCAACAATTCCAATCTCTGCATTTTGCGCCGGAACAAAGCTTCCGATGTGCGCAAGCAAAACAATCAAGGCCGCTTGCCGCATATAAGTAGACTTACCGCCCATGTTCGGGCCAGTCACTATCAGCATGTGACGCTCGCGATGAAACAAAAGATCATTAGGTACAAACGGTGCGCTAGTAACTTGCTCAACAACAGGGTGACGACCGCCCTGAATATTAATGCCAGCGTTCAGCATCAACGACGGACGACAAAATCCCAAGGCATCAGCGCGTTCAGACAGCGTTGCCAGAACATCTAATTCCGAAACCGCGTTGGCTGAATTTTGCAGCGGAATTAATTGCTCGTTGAGGATATCCAGCAGCTCATCGTAGAGCGCTTTCTCGCGAGCGAGGGCACGGCTTTTTGCGGAGAGCGCTTTGTCTTCGAACTCTTTTAATTCCGGTGTGATGTAACGTTCCGCATTTTTCAGGGTTTGACGACGGATATAATCGGCAGGCGCTTTTTCAGATTGGGCACTCGTTAGCTCGATAAAATAGCCATGCACACGGTTGTAGCCGACTTTAAGCGTTGGGATTCCGGTGCGTTCACGCTCGCGAATTTCCAAACCCAGCAAATATTGTCCGGCATTAGTGCTGATATTTCGTAAATCATCCAGTTCCGCGTCGTAGCCATCAGCGATTACGCCACCCTCACGAATTACCACGGGCGGATTTTCAATAATCGCACGCGACAATAAATCTACTAGATCTGGAAAGGTACTGATCTGTTTTGCGAGTTCACCCAGTAACGGAGATGTGTGTTTTGCAAGTTCACTTTGTAGTTCCGGATAGCAGGCGATAGACATCATCAAGCGCGACAAATCACGCGGGCGAGACGAACGCAATGCGAGACGGCCGAGGATACGCTCCATATCGCCGACTTGCTTTAGTATCCCGTTAGTGACTTCAAACGCGTAGTTGTGGCAGAGCGCAGTGATGGCATCTTGCCTTGCGTTGAGCAGGTTAATATCGCGTAGCGGTCGATTCAGCCAGCGGCGTAGTAGCCGACTCCCCATGCTTGTGGCAGCGCGATTCAACACTGAAAACAGTGTGTGTTCGTCGCCGCCATTGAGGTTTATATCAAGCTCCAGATTGCGACGCGTAGCTGCATCCATGATCACGGCTTCATCGCGATTTTCGTGGGCGAGGCTGCGAACGTGGGGCAGAGCGGTGCGCTGGGTTTCCCGCGCGTAACTTAATAGGCAACCTGCTGCGCAGAGTGCTGTTTGTAAATGATCGCATCCGAACCCAGCGAGGTCTTTTGTTCCAAATTGTTGGACGAGCAAACGCTCGGCAGTTTCGTAATCGAACTCCCAAGGTCCACGGCGGCGCAAACCTTTACGGTTTTCTATCAACGCAGCAGTAGTTAGGTGATCGCTTAATAAAAGTTCGGCGGGGTTCAGGCGCTGTAATTCTCCAAGCGCTGCGTCTAACCCGCTAACTTCCAATACTAAAAATCGTCCGCTGGCCATATCCAAAGAAGCGATTCCGTAAGTATCTCCAGATTGATGTAAGGCTACCAACAAATTGTCCCGCCGTGCATCGAGTAAGGCTTCGTCACTGACGGTGCCGGGCGTGACGATTCTCATTACTTTGCGTTCTACGGGCCCTTTGCTGGTGGCAGGGTCACCAATTTGTTCGCAGATGGCGACGGATACCCCTTCCTTTACCAGTTTTGCGAGATAGCCGTCGGCAGAATGAAATGGAATTCCCGCCATTGGAATAGGCTCACCGTTGGATTTGCCACGGGCAGTGAGAGTGATGTCCAAAATCTCGGAAGCTCTTTTTGCGTCGTCGAAAAACAACTCGTAAAAGTCACCCATGCGATAAAACACCAGCTCATGCGGATGCTGGGCTTTAATACGCAAGTACTGGTTCATCATTGGGGTATGCAGGGATTCCTGGCTGACTTGCAAGTCGTTGTTTTCAATCATTATTCGTAATTCTCTGGAATGCTATTAAGAAAGAGCTGAAGAATTAATCCTGCGTATATTTTTTTGAGTAGCCAGGTGTCTGCATCAAATTCGAGTAGGGATGAATAGGCGCATAAGTCTTCGCCAATTTAAAGCCCTTTTTAGGTGGCGGGATTCTAGCAAACCGCGGCCTGACGTCACAGCAAAAGCGTCATAAATACGCGATAGATTTAGGCATATGAATTAAATTTTTTGTCTGGCTTTCACATATTCCCGCAGATCACGGCATTCACTTTTTTATATAAATAAAATTAGCAAACATGTAAAGCTGAACTATTATCAGGTTATGTACTATCCACCAAGTGAGGCGACATTTGTGAACTTACAGAACCTGATAGATAACGCTCAAAAATTGCCCAATATTCCTAAGGTTGTTCAAGAGCTTATTGAAAGTTTTGGGGACGAAAATGTAAGCAATGACGCAATCGCAAAAAAAATTAGTGCCGATCAGGTGTTGACAATTAAGGTGCTGCGCGCCGCCAACTCAGCACACTACGGTGGTAATAGAAAAGTAGGGTCAGTGAATGATGCCGTTTTTTTATTGGGTTTTAATGCGGTTCGAACGCTGGTATTAGCGTCGGGTTTGACGGGAGCATTCAAAGCGCCTGAAGGTTTTGATTTACGAAAATTTTGGCATGAAAGTTTCGCGGTTGCAGCAACCTGCAAATGGTTGGCGCGTTACTCTCATGATGATGCTGAAACCGCTTTTACCTGCGGGATGATTCACAACATCGGTGAATTGTTGATTCATATTTTATTGCCAGCTGAATGCGCAGAAATGCAAAAAGTTGTCGATAAAGGTGCTCGTAATGTTGATATCGAAAAAAATTATTTAGGGTTTGATTTTTCTGAAGCCGGTGCAGAGCTGGCACATCGTTGGAAATTTCCGGAAGCTATTGTTAAAGGTATCCGTTATCAATTAAACCCGCTGGAAGCAGATGCTTTCCCGCGTTTAGCCGGTGTGATTAATATTGCGATGTATATTAATAAAATGAATGACTCTGGTGCGGATAGCGCCGCGATTCTCGCCAACTTTCCAAGTGCATTAGCGACTGAATTGGGAATTAATTTGGTCAAGCTGATGGAAAAAATTGAGGATACTAAAGAGCTGGCTACCGCGATTGATGAGTTGCTTGATTAATGTGATTTCTTTCACTCGAAAAAGCCCGCACTGTGCGGGCTTTTTTATTTATGGCTACTATTCTCTGTATTGTTTAGCGCCGTTTGAAAACATTGTTCGATATCATGCGGCAAACTTTTTCTTTTAACATCATCAAAAAATATTTGCGCCTGCGGATACTGACGGCTCAAGTACATTAACCATTGTTTCACCCGATTACCGCAATTTCTTTCTTCATACAGTGGTGTGGTTTTTTGATAATAATCAAATAAAATTTGGCAAATTTCTGCCCAGGTTAATGGCTGATAAGTTTCGTTATTCAAGTGCGCTTTTATTTGCCGCGCTAAATCCGGGCAAGACAATAATCCGCGGCCCAGCATTACGTCATCACATTGCGATTGCTCTCTGCATTTGAGGTAATCGTCAATCGTCCATATTTCGCCATTAGCGATGACAGGAATTTTTAATTTGGCTTTTATGTCAGCAATGTAATGCCAATAGGCTGGTGGCTTGTATCCATCCGCTTTAGATCGAGCATGTACAGTGAGTTCATTTGCGCCCGCGGATTCAACAGCGCTGGCATTTTCCATGTAGGTAGATCTGTCTTCAAAACCAAGGCGAATTTTTGCAGATACGGGAATTTCATTAGGTACTGCATCGCGCACTGCCTTGATAATGCTGTACACACGATCAGGTGTTCGCAATAGGCAAGCACCGCCTTCATGAGAGTTGACCGTTTTTGCAGGACAGCCGAAATTCAAGTCGATAGATTTAGCGCCATATTGAACAAGCTCCAGAGCGTTGATCGCCATAGGCTCAGGTTTGCTGCCCAGCAATTGGACTTTGACGGGAGTACCATTAGGGGTTTTAGAATCACATTCCAGTTCCTGCGCGTACTTATAAAAGACGCGATAGGGAAGCTTCTGATCCGTTACCCTAATAAATTCAGTCACGCAGCCATCAAGCCCGCCAATACGTGTCAGAATGTCGCGCACGTGATGTTCTACAACGCCCTCCATCGGGGCTAACATGATTCTCATAGCAAGAGCGTCTATAAAGATGACCAGATTTATCGAGGGCGGCATTCTACGCAAGCTATCTATGGATTGCAGGCGGTTTTACTAAACCTCATTCATTTTGGTTGATAACACCTCGCAAGCTGCGTAAATTGCGCCCCTTTTGCCCCATATTCGATTGAAACTATTATTTTCCGAGGATTTACCATGACATCAACCCATTTTTATGAGCTGATCGCTGAGCCACAACTGCGTAAGGCGATTGATGCCCATGGTTATGAGCAGCCCACCCCAGTTCAGTTACAGGCAATTCCTCAGGTGTTGGCGGGGAAAAATTTGCTGGTAAGTTCAAAAACGGGAAGTGGCAAAACAGCCGCTTTTTTGCTGCCCGCCTTGGAAAAAATTCTTACAACACCCAGTGTCAACCCTGAAAGCTCACGCATTCTAATCCTCACCCCAACTCGGGAGCTGGCTCGCCAAATCCTCAAGAACGCACAACAGTTGCTTAAGTTTACGCATATAAAAGTCGGCATGGTTTGCGGTGGTGAGGAGTTCAAGTACCAAAAAGCGATGTTGCGTAAAAATCCCGAGATCATTGTGGGCACGCCAGGACGATTAGCAGAACATGTCACTCACAAATCGACTGACTTTACCGGCCTGGATTTTCTAATCCTTGACGAAGCAGATCGCATGTTGGAAATGGGTTTAAGTGAAGATGTTATGGCGGTTGCTAAAACCTGCCGGCCTGAACGTCAAACCTTATTGTTTTCGGCCACTCTCGAGCCACAAGGTATCCGTCATTTAATTAAACAAGTGGTGCTGGGTGAGGCGGAAGAAATTGTTGTCAACGAAGTGGCCAATGCTATTGAACAGCAAATGATTCTTGCCGATGACGATAAACACAAAGAAAAGCTATTGGTTGCGTTGCTGGAAAAATCGTCGTTTGAAAAAGTTGTTGTCTTTACTAACACTAAAGCGAAAGCAGTTCAGCTGGATAATGTTTTACGCTACAACAAATATAAAGTTAGCGCTTTGCATGGTGACATCACTCAGGATCAGCGGCGCATTTCACTGGATTTTTTCCGACAAGGCAAAACCCAAGTATTAGTTGCCACCGATGTTGCTGCCCGCGGTTTGGATATTCCAGGCGTTGATCTGGTGGTGAATTATGATATGGCGCAATCGGGAGACGATTATTTGCATCGCATCGGCCGCACCGGTCGTGCGGACGCCGAGGGCAGGGCGGTGTCTTTTGTTGCAGCGCGGGACTGGAATCTTACTAACGGAATTGAGCGGTATCTTGATGTTAAGTTCGAGCTTATTAGTATCCCCGGTGTATTGGGACATTATAAAGGTCCCGATAAAACTAAATCATCTGGCAAGGCAGTTGGAACTAAAAAGAAATCTGACGATAAAGCAACAACTGATAAACCTGCAAAAGTAAAAGTTCGCACTAAAGATAAAAAGAACGTAGGAAAGCGCCGTGCTCCTAGTACTAAGCCTGAGCCACAAAGCGACTTTGGAGATGGTTTTTCTGCATTTAAAAAGAAACCCTAACGACGAATTTTTTGTTCTATAAAAGTTACAAAAAGCGGTTGACCGATTTCTCCTTTAAGCCTAGTATCTAGTTGTAGGTGACAAAAAAGCCTACAACATATGGTGATTTAAGTTGTTGAATTCTTGGTGCTTGTCATCAATCATTCGTCAGAACTTGTTGCCCTTGAAATAAGTTAAATTTTTTTAAGTGAGGTGATTTTCGACAGGAACTAATACAAGTATGTTTTGTCTCTGGGATACAGGTGTGCGTCAATAGAAACTGGAAAGCTTAACTTTGTTGTTAACTTGAACCTTAAGGGCGGTGACCATTTATGGCAAGAAGAAATCACGCTAGACGTAGTAATTCTCACAGTAGTTTTTCCGATGAAAGCATCCAGAAAAGTTCGCGCCACAAATCATCGCGAAAACAGCCGAGAATCGATGACAACATAGTTGATTTAAAATCCCGCTCGAAGCAAGTCGAAACTGCTTATTCCCCTCCTCGCTCAGCTCAACCCCTCCGCGCAAAGAATCAGGCCCAACAAGAATACATCACTGCAATTAATCATCACGCCTTAACTTTTGGTATTGGCCCAGCCGGTACTGGTAAAAGTTATTGTGCCGGTGCATTGGCCGCAGAAGCATTGGAATCAGGTCGTATTGAGCGGATTATCTTAACTCGTCCGGCTGTGGAGGCCGGTGAGAGTCTGGGCTTTCTGCCGGGCGATCTGGACGAAAAGTTCTCCGTGTATATAGACGCGTTCCGCGATATTTTAAACGAACGTTTAGGTGCTGGAACGGTGGAGTACTGCTTACGCCACGGCAGAATTGTTGCAGCTCCATTAGCCTTTATGCGCGGCAAAACTTTTAATAGTAAAACGTTTGTTATTCTTGATGAAGCGCAAAATACTAGCCCCGCGCAAATGAAAATGTTTCTGACGCGCATAGGCGAAGATTGTAAAGTTGTTATTAACGGCGATATTAATCAAAGTGACATCCGAGGTGCAAATGGTTTAGCGGATGCTGTTGAACGTTTGGGTAATCTGTCAAATGTATATGTTCATGAATTCGTTCGTGACGATATTGTGCGAAGTGGTTTAGTGCGCGATATCATTGATCGCTACGAGATTCCTGAGGAATAATTTTTCAATATTAATTAGCTGTCAAAGGTAATTTCAGTAAAAGATGCGTTAGTTAATAACGCATCTTTTTCCGTATCAGGATATTTATAAACCGCGTAAGTTAAAGTGTAAGATAGTCATTGGTATAAACAGATATTTGTATAAAATTAGAAACTGGAATAATAAAAGTTATACATTCAATAAAACATCCCGTGGAATTTTACTTGCTAATTTATAGTAGGCTCGGCATTCTGCGCTTTTTTTAGAAAATACTATGAATGCTTTAATTTGCCCGTTGTGCTCTTTAGCGCTTCTGGAAAACCCTCACGGTGTTGCCTGCGTGAATAAACATCAATTCGATCGTGCCAAAGAAGGCTATTTCAATTTATTGCCTGTGCATCACAAAAATTCTCGGAAACCTGGGGATGCAAAACAGCAGTTGACTGCGCGAAGGTTATTTTTAAACGCTGGTTATTTTTCTCCCCTGGTTGTAGAACTCAAAAAAATAATTAACAAGAAGGCCACGAATGTATTGGATATAGGATGTGGCGAAGGCTATTTCACCCGTTCATTTCATGAGCATTGCCCTGATGCGCAGATTTATGGAATTGATATTGCGAAAGCAGGCATTCGTTTAGCGGCAAAAGGTCGTTCGAGTCGAGAACATTATGCAGTTGCCTCCAGCCATCTCATCCCTATTGCTGATGAAAGTATGGATGTCATCACCAGAATTTATGCTCCAAGCAAAGATGAAGAATTGCATCGCACGCTGAAACCTGGCGGTAAGTTAATTATCGTTACACCCGGTGAACGTCATTTACTAGGGTTACGAAAAAAAATATATGAATCCATAAACCCCCACCCGAAACCAGTTGTACCCAATGGGTTCAATGAGCTGGAACAATCTTCTATTAGCTTTTCGTTGGATATCCCCCCTGGTGAATTAACAGCAGCGTTATTAAAAATGACGCCATTTTCCTGGAAGCTAAAACCCGCACTTATGGACGCTTCAGTAGGGCAAGGCCTTATAGATATGGCCGAGTTTCAGGTGAGTGTTTACCAACGCTCTGCGAACTGAGTTTCCACAAATTCTTCTTAAACAAAACTTGCTTTGTGTAAGGTTTATTTTGTAAAGAACTGAAAAATTTTATTTTTATGCTAATCTTGTGATATACGTCTCAGAAATTAGAATTTCAACGACATTTATCATGCTTTTCGTGTCAGATAGAACTTTTACGTGCCATTTGTGATAAGTTTTAGTTAAATGGTTATATGGGCCGATTTTTTCGGTGAAATCACAATATTATTGCAATGAACAGGGCTTTATTAATGATGAAAAAGAGTACGGGGGGCGGTTGGGTATCCCGCATAGCAATTGGTTATTTGGCCCTGTCTTGTGTGGCGGCGAATGCCGAACCAGCGTCCAATATTCACGATGTAGTAACTAAGGCCATTGAGGCCAATCCTGATCTTCAGGCTAGTTATCATGCTTTTAGAGCGGCTAATTATCAGGTTGGAGAGGCTCGCGCAGGATATTTGCCATCGGTGGATTTGTCGGCTACGGCTGGTAAAGGTACTCGCGATTTTGATGGCCTCGACCGCTATAATACCGCGCAGGGCCAAGTCACTTTAACCCAAAGTCTATTTGAAGGTTTTCGGACAGTAGGGCAGGTTGAGCGCCTTGAAGGTGCAAAACTGGTGCGTTACTACGAATTGTTGAATAGTGTAGAAGAGACTGCATTTGAGGCCGTACGCGCCTTTGAAGATGTTAGTCGCCAACGTGCTTTGCTAAGCTCCGCTCGTGACAACTATGCAAAGCATCAAGAGGTTTTCTCACAAATTGAAGAGCGAGTTACGTCAGGTGTTGGTCGCAAAGTGGACCTGGAGCAGGTTGCCGGTCGTTTGGCGCTGGCGGAGACAAATCTACTAACAGAAGCTTCAAATCTCCACGATGTAACAGCACGATATTTGCGAATTGTCGGCGAATTGCCTGCAGCTGATTTGGTGCCATCTTCACTTTCGCAAACAGATCTTCCTCCTAATATTCGTGAAGCGCTTTTACTAGCCTACCAGGGCAACCCCGCGTTTCATGCAGCCATTAAAAATATTGCCGCGACCCAAGCCAATGTAAAAGTTGAACGCTCCGGTTACTACCCAAAAGCTGAGTTGCGCGCGCGCCAGGTCACTAGTCGCAATACCAATGGATTTGATGAGCGAGTCGATTTTGATCGTTACGGAGATGAAAGTGCTGTCGAGTTAGCCATTACTTATAATCTTTTTGCTGGTGGCGCGACGCGCTCTGCAGTTCGTCGTGCGTTGGAGGAGGTTAATCAAGCGAAAGATTTGCGTGACAAAGCCTGTGTGGATTTACGTCAAACCACTCAAATTGCGTACAACGATTCGCACCGTATTAAAGAGCAACTTAAATCACTGGATCAGCATCGTCGTTCCAGTGATAAGGTGCGTACAGCTTACAGCGAGCAATTTAAAATTGGCCAACGTTCCCTACTGGATTTGCTGGATGCCGAGAATGAATATTTTCAGGCTAATCGTGCTTACACCGGTGCAGAAGCAGATTTGAATATTGCCCATGCACGTGTTTTATCCGCTATGGGAAGCTTGTTGCCAGCACTTAAGATTACGCGTGAATCTTTGGTGCAAGTGAAAGATGCCAACGTTAAAGACAATATTAAAATTGATGGGACTAATGCCTGCCCTACGGATGTTGCAGAGGGTTACTCTCGTAAAGATTTAATTTCTGAAATGGTTCGCTTGAGCGGCGATGCATTATTTGATGTCGGTAGCTCGGTGCTTACGCCAAATGCGGCGCAGAAACTGGACGCCTTAATCCAACAAATCAAAAACACACCTAACGTCGTGCAAATTAAAATCGAAGGTCACACCGATAATTCCGGCACCGATATGATCAATGTTCCGCTTTCCAAGGCGCGTGCTGAAAGCGTGAAAAATTATTTTATTCTAAATGGTCTTGAACAAATTAATTTTCAAACTGAAGGCTATGGCGCAGCTCGTGCAGTGGGTGACAATAATTCTGAGGCCGGGCGCTTAACTAATCGTCGAGTTGAAGTCACTGTTACGCATCAAGGCTAATCAATAATTTTAGAAGCACAGTGCTCGCAGGAGTACTGTGCTTTTTTTTAGCATAAACAATTACTTAACCGTTCTGCAAAATTGCGCAACCCGCTTTTGGCTACTATATTAAGCGCAAGCATATAACTTTCTTTCACTATAGAGTTCATTTTTTGACGTCACAGCTTCCCAGGAGCGTTTCATGGTAATGCAACAAACCGGCGCCTTGGAAAAAGGTGGGCCTTTGTTGGAGTGCTTATTAATTCTTGCGCGCGCCCATGGAATTTTAACCACGAGCGAGACGTTGCTTGCTGGGTTACCACTGCAGCATAATCAATTAACTCCTTCTTCATTCGCACGCTCGGCCAAACGCGCGGGTTTGACCAGTAAAATTATTGCACGCGATCTTTTGCATTTAAATGATGCGTTGTTTCCTGTCATCTTATTGCTTAAGGATAATTCGGCCTGTGTATTACTTGAGCTTAATAAAGATACTCAAAGCGCACGCGTAGTATTTCCCGAATTGGGTAATACAACAGCGGTTGTTTCGATTGCACAGTTAAAAGATATTTATGTAGGTCGTGTCATTTACTCCCGACCTGAGCAACATTTTGATGCACGTGCGACGACTATCGCAAAAACGAACCGCGGGCACTGGTTTTGGAGTGTTATCGCCGAGCATCGCAATCTTTACCGCGATGTTTTACTGACGGCTTTTATCATTAATATCTTCGCGCTTGCGTCTCCGCTATTTGTAATGAATGTATATGATCGTGTCGTGCCTAACCATGCGACAGATACTTTATGGGTGCTCTCGCTTGGCATAGTGCTAATGATCAGCGCCGATTTTGGTTTGCGTATGATGCGCGCCTGGTTTGTAGATTTGGCGGCGAGCAGAACGGACATCACCTTGTCTTCGACGATTATGGAGCGCGTGTTGGGAATGAAATTGTCCGAGCGACCCAACTCCGTTGGTTCATTCGCGTCGAGTTTGCAATCTTTTGAATCTATTCGCGGCTTTATTAGCTCGGCAACTGTACTGGCGTTTGTTGATTTGCCATTTATTTTATTATTTACGGTTGTTATTTTACTTATCTCGTGGCCGCTGGTGTTTCCTATTTTATTTGGAATCATCGCATCTATTATTTATGCCGCAGCAGTGCAACATAAAATGCACAGTCTCTCTGAAAATTCCATGCAAGCTGCCGCTCAGCGAAATGCGATTTTAGTTGAAAGTTTGCAAGGGCTTGAAACTTTAAAAACAACGGGTTCAGAAGGTCGCATGCAAGCGATTTGGGAGCAATCCACGTTGCTGCTGTCACGCACTGCGGTGAAAATGCGCATGCTTTCTGGCTCAGTGAGTTCAGGCACGGCGTGGATACAACAAATTGTTTCCGTCATTATTATTATCGTAGGTGTGTATCAAATTATTAATGGCAATTTAACCCAGGGCGGGTTGATTGCAGCTTATATGTTGTCTGCACGGGTGATGGGGCCGATCAGCCAAACTGCTGCGCTCTTAATGCAATATCACCAGGCGGCCACTGCATTAACCAACCTCGAACAAGTTATGAATAAACCGGTTGATCGGCCGGCAGGCTCCAATTGGATTAGCCGCGCGCGCTTGCAAGGTGGAATTGAATTTAAACAAGTCGGTTTTAAATACCCGAATGATGATCGCGAAGTGCTGCGCAACATTTCTTTCAAAATAAATGCGGGTGAGCGTGTTGCGATTTTAGGTCGTAATGGATCAGGCAAAACGACGTTGCAAAAAATGATTGCAGGATTATACGAGCCTTCCGAAGGGACTGTATTAGTGGATGGCATTGATGTCCGACAATTAGACCCTGCAGAATTGCGCCGCAATATTGGTTACGTTTCGCAAGATGTAAATTTATTTTACGGAACCTTGCGCGACAATATTGCGATGGGTGCCGGTCACGTTAGTGATGAAGCATTGTTGGATGCGGTGCGCTTGAGCGGTTTGACCGATTTTGTGAATCAACATCCTGCGGGTTTGGCCATGCCGGTGGGCGAGCACGGGCAATTATTATCGGGCGGTCAACGGCAGAGCGTTACTATTGCGCGCGCGCTATTGAGAGATCCTGCGATTTTATTATTTGATGAGCCAACAGGCTCGATGGATCACTCAAGTGAAGAAGAATTTAAACGCAATATGGCGCAGTTTGCCGAAGGTAAAACCTTAGTCGTTATTACTCACCGAACGTCTTTGCTTGAATTGGTAAATCGCATCATTGTTATAGACGCGGGAAAAATTGTTGCGGATGGTGCCAAAGAGCAGGTGGTTGAAGCCTTACGTCAGGGCCGTATTGGGAGGGCTTCATAATGAATGCGCCCGAACCCGTTAAAGACATATCCCGCTCCGAAAAATATTTTAAAAAGATAGGCGCATGGCTGGATAAAATCGGTGTACCCGCCAGTGCATTTATCGACAAAATCTATCAGCGCTGGTTAACGCCGATTAATGAGCAGTCTCACGATTGGCTTGATGATGCGGATTGGGCGCGAGTTCAACAAGAGCCTTTACGTGCACGCTTATTGCTCAATGCAATTGCGATTATTTTTTTGATACTGTTGTTGTGGGCTGCTTTTGCAAAAGTGGACGAAGTTGCGCGCGGTGAGGGAAAGGTAATTCCCTCACAACAATTGCAAATTATCCAATCATTCGATGGCGGTGTGGTTGAAGAAATTTTGGTACGCGAAGGCGATGTTGTTAAGAAGGGCGATTTGCTGCTGCGCATTGATCCAACACGGTTTGTGTCCAGCTTCCGCGAAAACAATGCTTCGCTGGTTTCCTTGCAGGCGCGGGCAGCGCGTTTGAAAGCGCTCACGTCAAAACAACCCTTCGAGTTGCCGGAAGAATTAATAAAAGCAGCGCCCGATATTGCGGAGCACGAAAAAAATCAATACGAAGCCAATAGTCGCGAGTTGGATGAACAGCTCAGCATTTCGCGCAGCAAATTAGAGCAGCGTCAGCGTGAGTTACAGGAAGTTCGTGCGAAGCTGGATCAAGTGACTCGCGCGCTTGCTTTGGCGAATCAGGAATTAACCGTCACCATGCCTTTATTAAAAAGTGGTGCGGTGTCGGAGGTTGAAATTTTAAAATTACAGGGTGAAGTTTCAAATGCGCAGGGCGCTCGTTTACAAGCGCTTGCCCAGGAGCAACGCCTGCGTGCTGCGGTGGAAGAGGGCGAGGGCACAGTGCGTGAAGTTGAGCTCAATGCAGTGAATAAATGGCGTGCGGAATTATCGGAAACCTTACAAAAATTATCCAGCCTTAGCGAAACCGGAACCGGCCTTGCGGATAAAATAAAATATGCTGAAATTCGCGCGCCGGTACACGGTACAGTGCAGCGCGTCTACACGAATACCTTGGGTGGCGTGGTGCAACCTGGTCATGAAGTGGTTGAAATTATTCCGTTGGACGATCAATTACTTATCGAAGCCAAAGTAGCTCCAAAAGATATTGCATTCTTACGCCCTGGCGAAAAAGCCATAGTGAAATTTACCGCTTATGATTTTGCTATCTATGGTGGCTTGACCGGTACGCTTGAACACATCAGTGCGGACACCATGAAAGATGAAAAAGAAAATGTTTTCTATCTCGTGCGAGTGCGAACTGACCGTGCAGGTTTTGATGCTTCTTTGCCGATCATTCCCGGCATGACCGCACAAGTCGACATTTTAACGGGTAAGAAAACGGTTCTTTCCTATTTACTCAAACCTGTTTTGCGGGCGCAACAAAATGCCCTGACCGAACGATAATGCAGTCGATATTTTTAGCTCCAATTGATATTCAGTCGCCGCGTTGGGGTCAAGCGTTTCCGCAGGCAACGTTTGTAAATGTTGAAGCTGAATTACCTAACAATTTGCAAAATTCAATCGTATGGGTCGTGTTGAGCGATGCGTTTTCCTTTGCACATATTAGTAAATGGGTTGCGGCAGGCGCGCGCGTAATTGCTTTAACACAACATGAAAATTCGCAAGAAGCTAAGCAAGTATTGGAAGTGGGCGCAAATGGTTATTTGCATTATCTGGCGGTAGTGCCTGTGCTACAACAAGCGAGTCAGGTGGTGGAAATGGGCGGGCTTTGGTTGGGTGTAGATTTAATGCGGCAATTGGTTTTTGCAACGGCGAATATTCTCGCTCCATTGTCAGCGCCGAATGTAGCATCGCTACCGCCGCCCGAAAAAAAATATCTGGATTTATTGAGCGCGCGTGAACAATCCGTCGCTAAAGCAGTCGCTGAAGGAAAATCAAATAAAGAAGTCGCACAAGAATTGGAAATCACCGAGCGAACTGTGAAGGCACACTTAAGTGCGGTGTTTGAAAAATTACGGGTTCGCGATCGTTTACATCTAGTGTTAGTCCTCTCTGGTCGTCCATAACCGTCATTCCATAACCATATTGGTCGGCCTTGCGCTTTACTATGCATTTTTAGTCTAGCTAATCCTGCCGCATTGTCCTTTAGTCCAATAGAAATAAAGACACCCTCCACTAGACTTCGTGAATATCCCTCATTCTTTTTCTTTTTTGTAATTAATGCACACCGGAGTTTTTTTAATGGCTAATTCTGTTGCTACTGTAGCGTCTCTCGAAGGTCAAGCTTGGGCAAAAGCCCCGGACGGTACTTTGCGCCCACTTAAGGTTGGCGACACTGTCACTGCAGAGGAAACGGTTATCACTGCAACGGGTGCGCGAATTGAATTGGACTTCGGCGATGGCCAACCAGTGACCATTGCGGGTAATCAAGAAGTATTAATGAACCGCGATTTGTGGACTGATTCGGCATCGGACAAACAAGATGCAGCAATAGAGAGTGCATCTGTTCAAGAGGCCTTAACTGTATTAAATGAAGGTGGCGATTTAACCACTGAACTTGAAGAAACGGCAGCTGGTTTGGGTGGCGGCGGTTCAAACGAAGGCCATGATTTCGTGGCCCTGACTCGTGTTATTGAAGAGACGGATTCTCTCGCATTTAGTTATGACATTAATAGCGCTCAAACCAATACATCGACACCATTGTTTGCATCCGGAACTGCAGGGAATCTTGCCCCCGAAGTTGCGCCACAAAGTTTTACCGGCGATGAAGACACTACAATTTCAGGCCAAATTATTGCCACTGATCCTGAAAATGGTGGTTTAACTTATAGCTTGGTAGGGCAGCCTGCTAATGGCGCTATTACGCTCGATCCTGCAGCTGGCGGATTCGTCTACACGCCTAATAATAATTACAGCGGCACGGACAGTTTTGTCGTCGCCGTAACTGACAGTTCGGGCAAAACCATTAATACAACCGTGGGCCTGAATATTGGTGCAGTTAATGACGTGCCTGTTGTCCAGGATCAAACCCTATCGACGACTGAAGACACGCCTATAAGTGGGCAAGTTGTAGCGTCTGATATTGATGGTGATGTGCTGACGTATTCCGTATCCACAACTGCAACTAACGGTGCAGTCACTATTAACGCTGCCACAGGCGCATTTGTTTATACACCTAACGCAAATTATGTGGGCGCCGATAGTTTTGTCGTTACGGTTGCGGATGGAAATGGCGGTTTCACCACCAGTGTAATTAATGTAGGTGTGACTGATAGCAATGATGCGCCGATTGCCAACCCCTATAGCTTCTCGGTTGCTGAAGACGCTCCAGTCGTAACTGGTTTTGTCACTAGCACCGATGCGGATGCAAATGCGACTACAACATACAGTCTGAATGGCGCTGCACCTGCAGGATTAACCTTTAATGCCAATGGTACTTATACTTTTGACCCATCAAACTCTGCTTATCAAAATCTGGGTGTTGGTCAATCAGCAGTAATCACCGTTCCTTACACCGTGACGGATGACCAGGGTGCGACATCCACGGCGAATCTGGTTATCACTGTTACCGGTACCGATGATGCACCAGTGATTTCAACCGGCTCAGGTGATGTGACTGAAGACACCACCCCATCCGCGACTGGCACTTTGACTGCAACTGATGCAGACAATGCTGGTTTGGCGTTTGTGCCAGCTACTACCTCTGGCAACTACGGCTCATTGGTACTGCAAACCAACGGTCAATGGACGTACACATTGGATGGCCGCGCTCAGGCGTTGGCTGCCGGTGAAACCCAATCCGAAACATTTACCGTTTCGTTAACCGATGGCAGTACAACGACCGTGACTCTGGGCATTACCGGTACTAACGATGCACCGGTAGCCCAAGCAGTAAACTTCTCAGTTGCGGAAGATGCAGCAATCGTAAATGGTTTTGTTACAAGTACTGATGCAGATACAAATGCGGTTACAACTTACAGTTTGAACAGTGCTGCACCAGCAGGATTAACGTTCAACGCGAATGGTACTTACAGTTTTAATGCGGGCAACGCGGCTTACCAATCTCTTGGTGCCGGTCAATCTACCGTTCTCACAATTCCTTACACCGTAACTGATGACCAAGGCGCGACATCAACCGCTAATCTCGTAATCACGATTAACGGCACTGACGATGCACCATTAATTTCTGTTGGAACGGGCAGTGTGGTTGAAGACACTCAATCACTGGCATCTGGCACTTTGACTGCAACTGATGCAGACAATGCTGGTTTGGCTTTTGTACCGGCAACGACATCCGGTAACTACGGTTCACTGGTTCTTACTGCAGGTGGTGTGTGGACTTACACTCTGGATGGTCGTGCTCAAGCATTAGCTGCAGGTGAAACGAAATCTGAAGTATTCACAGTTGCCTTAACTGATGGCAGTACAACTACTGTCACTGTTGGCATCACTGGAACTAACGATGCTCCAGTAGCACAAGCCTCAAGTTTCAGCGTTGCAGAAGATGCACCGCTGGTAAGTGGTTTCGTCACTAGTTCGGATGTCGATGCTAATTCAACGGCCACCTACAGCTTGAACAGTGCTGCACCTGCAGGATTAACCTTCAATTCAAACGGCAGTTACACCTTTGATCCATCCAACGCGGCCTACCAAAGTTTGGGTGTTGGCCAATCAGCGGTGCTGACCATTCCTTACACGGTGACCGATGACCAGGGTGCAACCTCGACCGCAAATCTGGTGATTACTGTAACGGGTACTAACGATGCTCCGGTTGCACAGACTTCAAGTTTCAGCGTTGCAGAAGATGCACCGCTGGTAAGTGGTTTCGTCACGAGTTCGGATGTCGATGCTAATTCAACGGCCACGTTCAGTGTGAACGGTGCTGCACCAGCAGGATTAACCTTCAATTCAAACGGCAGTTACACCTTTAACCCAGGCAATGCGGCTTACCAATCGTTGGGTGTTGGCCAATCTATCGTCATCACGGTTCCTTACACCGTGACCGATGATCAAGGTGCAACCTCGACCGCGAATCTGGTGATTACTATAACGGGTACTAACGATGCTCCGGTTGCACAGGCTTCAAGTTTCAGCGTTGCAGAAGATGCACCGCTGGTAAGTGGTTTCGTCACGAGTTCGGATGTCGACGCTAATTCAACGGCCACGTTCAGTTTGAACGGTGCTGCACCAGCAGGATTAATCTTCAACACCAATGGCAGTTACACCTTTGATCCATCCAACGCGGCTTACCAATCGTTAGGTGTTGGCCAATCTACCGTCATCACGGTTCCTTACACCGTGACCGATGATCAAGGTGCAACCTCTACCGCAAATCTGGTGATTACTGTAACGGGTACCAACGATGCTCCAGTAGCACAAGCCTCAAGTTTCAGCGTTGCAGAAGATGCGGCAATTGTAAGCGGTTCAGTGACACGTACAGATATTGATGCAAATTCGACAGCCACCTACAGCTTGAACGGTGCTGCACCAGCAGGATTAACCTTCAATACAAACGGCAGTTACACCTTTGATCCCTCCAACGCGGCCTACCAAAGTTTGGGTGTTGGCCAATCAGCGGTGCTGACCATTCCCTACACGGTGACCGATGACCAGGGTGCAACCTCGACCGCGAATCTGGCGATTACGGTAACGGGTACTAACGATGCTCCGGTTGCCAATGCTGACACCGCCAGCACACCTATTAATACCCCGATCACCAATATCGTTGTGTTAACCAATGATAGTGATATCGATGGCGATACCTTAACTGTCACGAGTGCATCGCTGGTTGACGCTAGCAAAGGCTCATTAACGCTCAATCCAAACGGCACCGTGAATTTTACCCCGGCGCTAAATGTGACCGGCCCGGTGCTGGTTTCTTATGTGATTAGCGATGGTCAAGGTGGTACGTCGACGTCCACATTGACCATCAATGTTGGTGCTAACACAGCACCTGCCAGTGCGGATAAATCCGTCACCCTTGCGGAAGATGGCCAATACATCTTCGGTGCAAGTGACTTTGCCTTTACCGATGCGGATGCCGGTCAGTCATTGAATGCGATTCGTATCGATAGCTTGCCAGCAGCAGGCACGCTCAGCGTCAACGGCACGCCAGCAAGCGTTGGTCAGGTGATCAATGCAGCTGATGTTGGTGGTTTGGTATTTACGCCAGTGGCAAATGCCAACGGCGCAAACTACGCAACCTTTACGTTCAGTGTTCAGGATTCTGCGGGTGGATTCTCGGCTGCACCAAGTGCAATCAATGTTTCTGTAACGCCAGTAAACGATGGACCTACCACCTCCAACCTTGCGTTGAGTACAGCAGAAGATGTTTCTGTTGCAGGTCAAGTCGTTGCGAATGATATTGATGGTGATGCATTAAGCTTTGCTGTCTCTACGGCGGCAAGCCATGGTTCAGTCGTTCTGAGCGCAGATGGAACCTTCACCTACACCCCGACTTCGAATTACCACGGCAGTGACAGTTTTATCGTTACCGTTTCGGATGGCAAAGGCGGTACAACCACCAGCACCGTAACCGTTGGCGTTACACCGGTTGCCGATCTGACATCCGCCAATGACAGTTTCACTACTGATGAAGACTCGATACTGAATGCCAGTGTTGCCACCAATGACAGCACCACTTCCGGTGGGGCCTTGACCTATGCGGTCGCGACTGGCGTAACTCACGGTACCTTGTCATTAAATGCCAACGGCAGTTTTACCTACACGCCATCAGCCAACTACAACGGCAGTGACAGTTTTACCTACACCGTAACCGA